>Ga0163109_10002536_pt1 | contig 14222 bp, 26 predicted proteins | sample CRUFie1St13metaG_FD_108704 | JGI IMG/M metagenome (GOLD analysis project Ga0163109, IMG submission 108704) | Marine microbial communities from the Costa Rica Dome - CRUD Field 142mm St13 metaG | ecosystem: Environmental > Aquatic > Marine > Oceanic > Photic zone | place: Costa Rica: the Eastern... | reverse complement strand
GATGATTGCAGCCAAGTTCCAGCTCATGATATGCTGAAGGACAAGTGGCATACATCTTCCCTCAGTAAGATATACAGCAAGTCAGGTACTCCCGTTATTGACGAACTGATCAAGCGCGGCATGTTAATAGATAACAGGACAAACTAGTGAAACTACTACGTGAGTACATTAGAAAATTACTGAGCGAAGGTAGCAGAATCGTTCCGACCAGCATGACCATGAGTGAGTGGGAAGCGTACAAAAAGAAGAATAAAACCACCGCGAAAGCGTACAATAAGAAGACGAAAACAAAGTGGAAGATTACACACGGTCCCGGTCACAAGAACGCAGGTAAAACTATAAAAGGCAACACAGGATTGACGTACGAGAAAGCGAAATCAATCCAGAACGCGTTTGGTGGATGGTAATGGCAACTAAGAGAAAATCCAGAAAGAAAGGCCAGCACAAGAACAGCCCAAGTCATAGCGATCTTTACACAGATGAAGATCCAAAGGGAACAATCAAAGGACTGGGCTTTAAGGATGCAGCAACTGCCCGAAAGGGAGTTACCATTGTCAACAAGGCAAAAAGAAAACACGCTCATAAAGTTCAGGCAACCCTGGTCATGAAACAGCGCGCAAAAGTTGCGAAGGAAAGAACTAAGGATCCTGAGAAAAAGAAGAATCTAAATGCTGCATACAAAATATGGTCAGATCACTTAGAGAAACTAAAAGCGAAGACAAAGAAGATGAATGAATCAGTTTTAAGAAAATACGTTCGAAAACTTCTAAAGGAAGAGACAGAATCAGTTGTTCCCAAGAACCAATGGGAAATGTTGGCAAGTGGAGATCCAAGGAGAGAAGCGGTAAAAACTCAACTCTTCGATCTCGTTCAGCAAACTTACGAGCCGATTGGCGGTCACTTCAAGATCACATCCCCCGATAGTTTGGATCGTTACACATATTGGGTCGTGAAGGATCTGGATGACGATCCTGACATCGATGTTGCGATTATGGGTAAACCTGATATAGCCGGCCAGAAATTGGGAGCAGCAGCCAACGACGGATCTTCAGCAGCATCTTCTGAGTACAAGAACAAGTCAGCAGAGCTTCGTGCTGGAGGAGAAATCGGGGGTGTTGGAAACTGGTGGGGTGAAGTTAGCGGTAAACCCGCTTACGCAATGTTGAGAAGGGGCGCACAACCAGTTGAGGATGAAGCAAAGGTTGCACAACTTCTTTCAGGCGATGATTACGTTTTCCATGGCGAGCACCCAGACCCGAACGCACCTGATATTTTCAAGCAAGCAAGGGGATGGTACACCAAAAAATTCGGAGGCAAATCATCAACTAAGATCATCCTAGGAAATCCCTCCTAGTTCTAATCCTCTTTCTGTCCCATACTTATATGCAAGGAAAGGACAGGAAATGAAGAAATACATAATAGCATTTCTGCTATTCCCAGCGATCAGCTACACCCAGGGCAAGGACGTAAAAACTAAGTTCTACAACTTTGACGACCTTCTCATAAACGGTGAGTACAAAAAGCCCCAGCTCCTCTACATCGACACTCGACAGAAAATTAAATTTGAAAGACTTCTTCGGCTGAAGAAGGACATGCTACCCAGGCTTAAGCAGACACAGAGAGATCCAGCGCTGAGGTAATTCTATGGAAAAATATAATTTGTATGTCTATGGACTGTTGCTCACATTGATTATTGTTCTTTGCAAGGAGAACTCTGACCTTAAAGATGGCTTGACAAGCTGCATAGAAAATGTCCAGACAGAATGCGGACCAATCACTTCCTATGCAATAACACTCGAAAGAGAAAATTCCAAACTAAACAAAAAGATTAGAAAGTGCATTTCCCGAGAAGGGAACTAGCGTCAGTAGGGGCGCTTGTTAAAAAAGCCCTGGGCGTTGATGAGGGAAGGTTCGGACTAGTCCTGTACATCAAATATAAAACAGAAGAAAAGTCATTACCCTATTACGTTGTCATGACCGACAGCGAAGAAATCGCAGAATGGATGACCTGTTTCGTCGAAGTCCTTTCTGAGCTTGATTGAATATCTATCAGGCCTGGAGTCTAAATCCCAAGAATACACAGGTGACGATTAACTGCATCGATCAACGCATCGTGTCGATAAGACCATCCTGAGAATCTCGTGCCTGAGTGATCCGGATCGCCATGACCATTGCGCGCCCAAAGACTTGCGTGAACGAGCTCATGAATCAGACTGGATTCACATATGCGCATCGATCCAGGAGGAGTATAAACCCAGACAGAACTTTTCGAGCTTGTATAACCATCAATACGTCCGTTCTCGACAAAGTCCCCAGAAGCTGTGTGTCCAATCCCCATCCGCTTCATTGAGCTGAATGTGATGACGATTTCATTGAGATTTATTATCACGCTTCTTTCTCCCCCAAAGTACGCGCGCCACGCTAGCTCAAAGCTTTGCATAGCGATCGCAACTTTCTGTCGGGGAAACTGATCGCAATCTTCAACAACGATGACGGCATCGCCGTATCCGGGAACAAAGACCATTTGTAATGGATCTCCCGAGTATCGATCACACATCCTGTATTTCACATCATCAGGGTGAGCAGTCCAGACTGCGGAAGAACAACTGTTTAAAGTCATCGACAAGATAAACATTAATAATACATTGAATGTGTTTTTCATATTATTTTTAAGTATAAAAGAGGAGAAGAGTATGGTAAAGTCGGTATTCATCAAGATTTTTTTCTGTGTGTCTGTTTGTTGCCTTGGCATTCCCGCTGCTGGTCAAACACACACAATTACCTGGGAAAAGGGAGTATATAAAAAAACCACCAAGAAGTGGGTCAACGCGCTCAATCAGTCAGGTAAAGTAAGCTCAACATCATATATTAATAAACAGCTGGGCGGGAGAGATAAGTTACACGCAGTGAAACATCGTGACGGCATCATCTGGATTCCTGACTCTACGAACTTGTCGGAAGAATTCATCATGCTGATCTGGTTTCACGGTCACTACGGATACGATGAACAGCGTACATTTAATGACAGAACCCTGAAGCAGATCGTTCCAAAAGCTAGGGAAGGAGTCAACTTTGTGCTGGTGTTGCCAGAGATGCCCTGGACTGTTCATGGCAAAACCCCGACAAAAAGAAACAGTTTAATATGGACAAAGGAAGGTCAGTTTCTGGAATTTATCGACAAGACCTATTCTTTACTGTATAGACACAACAAGAACAAATCTCTCGGAGAGATTGATTATAGAATTGTTGGACACTCTGCCGGAGGCAGCACAATTAAAAGGCTAGGGATTACAGGGGACTTGTGCAAGATTGGACCATCAATGGTTGTTTGGTCAGATTCTTCGTATGGCTTGTGGCTGCGCAATGCGTGGGATGGTTGCCTAGCAAGTAACAGGAACATACTAGTAAAAGTCTTTGTCGCAAAAGGGGGCCCGCCATGGCGAAGGGCAACACAGTTTATGGGAGAGTTTCAGGGTTCACCTGAAAATGTAGAACTTCACGTAATGCGCAAACCCAAGTGGTCCCACAAGCTTATCGGAGACAACGTCGTAAAATTGTCAGGAGTTTTAGATTGAAAACATATTTGTTTGATCTTGACGGAACACTTAGCGAGTCAAGAGAAAAAGTAGGGGAAGATATTATCGCTGTCCTTGAACAGCTTTCAAAAGATTGCAAGGTTGGAATTGTGTCAGGAAGCGGAATCGATTTCATCTCAGAGCAGATCGATGGAGCTTTCAGCGAAGAATTTATGCAAGATCTTCTTGTCATGCCGTGCAACGGAACCCAGAGATATCAGTGGAGAAAAGGTGAGTACACCTGCATTTACACTGCTGATATGATTGACGAATTGGGTCGAGTAAATTACGCTGACATACTTGCTCGACTTCTAAGAGAGCAGTACAAGTTCTTGATGGATTCGAACGTAAGCCTGGACTGTACTGGAAAGTTTTTTGACTACAGGGGATCCATGCTGAACTGGTCGCCTATGGGAAGAAACGGCACCAAAGAAACCCGAAAATCGTTCATGAAGTATGATAAAGAAAACGACTACAGAGTAGAAGTTATAGAAAGAGTTCTAAAATACTTCAACAGCCAGCAGATCAGAGCTACAGTTAAGCTGGGTGGTGATACAAGCTTTGATATCTACCCTAATGGATGGGACAAAACCTACTGCCTTAGACACGTTGAAAGCGACATGAGAGATATCTATTTCTTCGGCGATAGATGTTTTCCGGGAGGAAATGACTACGAACTCTACAAGGCAGTAGGAAAATCATGTCACGTTAAGAACCCAGCTGATACTGTCAGAATCTTAAAAACATTGATGTAAGCAGAAAGGAGTGTCATGTTTACTTTTCAAGCATGGTACGATGGAACTAATTTATTGTACGGTTTGGGATCTGATCTCATTTTTGGGTTTGGTATCTACTTGGCGTACAAAAAGGTGAATAAAGGAAACTGAGTTGAAGAAGCTGTGGAAAAATTGGACTGTGCATAATATCATAAGCCATCCAGTCAGCGAAGTTTTGTATTTGATTTCTCTTCCATTTGTAGGCAGAGAAAAAGCGGAAAATATCAGTGGGTGGATTCACGATGTGACTCTACCAGACCAGGTGAGAGGAACGGGTCGAGGATGAATAAACTAGCTATAGTTTTGTTGATGTTTCCCATGGTTTCTATGGGACAAGATGCACCATTCGAGTGCGATAACAATTACGGAGAGTGCGGCACTCCTGAGATGTCCGGTGGAGGACAAGGAGGTGGAGGATCAGTACTAATTAACAACACAGATCTGGGTGACACTTACCAGTCAGCAGATGATTATGACGATGACGGAGTAGAGGATTCTTATGATAACTGCCCTAGAACACCAAATAGCGAACAGTTTGACAGTGATGGGGACGGAGTGGGAGACTTATGCGATAACTGTCGTGACACTCACAACATTAATCAGTGGGACCTAGAAGGTGATAATTTAGGGGACCTTTGCGATCCTGATGACGATGACGACGGAGTAAGTGATGAAGACGATAATTGTCTGAGAGTTTTCAACACAACCCAGGCAGACTTAGACAACGACGGCATTGGTGATGCCTGTGACGACGATCTAGACGGCGACGGAGAACCGAACTTGACTGATGCTTGCCCAACTAGACCGGGAGAAGCAGGAGAGTTCTACACAGACGAAGTGTGCTTTCCAGATTCAGACGGAGATCAAGTTCCAGACGTAGGTGAAAATCCAGACAACTGTCCTGGAATTCACAACCCCGATCAGATTGACACTGACACTGACGGGAGAGGGGACTCGTGTGACCCTGACCTGGACAACGATGGAGTCTTGAATAATGTTGACAACTGTCCGGATGTTTTTAATTTTGAACAGATCGATCTAGACAGGGACGGAAAAGGTGACGAAGACTGCGACGATAAGTTTTGCTTCGTTGTCTACGGTGATGAAGAAAACTGTTTAGACCCAGAGTCAGCTCCAAGTGTATACTCACCCAACCTCACAATGAAGGTAGGAGAAACCTCCATTCTTAAAATGTTTACCAATAAGCCTGAGTCTGCTCTCGCTTACAGATGGTCTGTTAAGAAGAGAATGGATGGAGATAGAGCGAGAGTTGTGAAATCTTCAGGAGTATCTGAAGAATCTTCACTATATGAGAGAGTTGTCTTAGAATCTCCCACGTTTTCACCAAAATTTCCAGGCAAATACATTTTAAATCTTTATGTAGAGTTTGAGACAGGAGAGACCGCCCAGAGAGACATAGAAATATACGTTGGAGGATCACCTCAGCCTGATTACTCTACGGGATGCTCAACTTCTCCTAGAAGTTCAGGATCAGTATTTCTCTTTGGGATCCTATTTATTGCTGCAATATCACGGAAAAACTATCTGAAAGGAGATAAAAATGGCAAGACTTACAGGAGCTGATGCTGAGATTTTGGTAGAAAAATTTAAGCAAGCATGTCTAAGCAAAGGTTACATGTTCTTTGAAAAGGGAGACTACAATCTAAACATCATAGGCGTTAGAAATGACTCAGGTTCCGCTGATAAGTTCGACGACAATATAAACGTTTTCTACAGGGTTGACGGAAAATGGATAGCAGATTGCTATGCAGCCACCACTGAACCGGGCGTTAACATTCTTAAGCGACCTATCGTGAAGGGTGGTACCGCTATCCTTGTCCCAGGGCAATATAGGAGTACATACAAGATAGATATCCACGGCGGAAAAAGAAAGTACAAAGCCGTGTGTCAGAGACTAGGTGATGTAAAAATCTGGAGAGATGACAATCGAGACAGAACTCCTGACTACACCGGCCCTATCCATGAAGGTCGATTCGGCATAAACATTCACAGACAGTGGGGACCTGATGATAGAGAGTACACGGGCGGCGTTTCTGCTGGATGTCAGGTTTTCCAAAGTTCTGTTGACTTCTACGAGTTCATGGAGACATGCGGCGTAGCAGCTGAAGAATACAGCAATTCATTTACCTACACCCTCCTCGACGAGAGAGATCTCTAGGCACTGTATCATTTGTGTTACATTAACCTTTTTTGTTATAAATGTAGTCATACTTGTTATATTTACGGCACTAAAACAAAGGAGGTTAATTATGAAAATTATCGCAACGGTATCAGTACTATCAATTATGGGTTTCTTTTCAAGTCTTTTCGAGACACAGAAAGAGATTCCAGTCCAAGTAATTGAGTTCGAAACACCTATCATAATCACACCCAGTAGATAATTCTCAATTCAGAAATATTCCTGAACAAAATCAATTCTCTTCATATGATTCATTTGTCAGAAGGAGCAGAATTGCGTATGAAATACATTGTAGATTTAAATGACCTAACACTCAAAGATATACCGAAAGTAGGCGGAAAATCAGCTTCTCTAGGTGAGATGCTAGGTTCCCTAACCCACCTGGGAGTAAACATCCCAGGTGGGTTTGCACTTACAGTACAGGCCTACAGAGAATTCATTGACCACAACGGGCTCGAAGATGAGATCAGAAGGCTAGTAAACGAATGCGATATCAATGACCTTGTTAAGCTGAGAAGGACGGGAACGAGAATCAGAGAATTAATTCGAGAAGGTGAGTTCCCAAGACCTGTCGTAAAAGAAATCAAGCAAGCGTACCACGAACTCTCTGAAAGGTACGGCCAAAAGAAAACTGACGTCGCTGTGCGTTCTTCAGCCACTGCTGAGGATCTGCCTGACGCTTCTTTCGCCGGACAGCAAGAAACTTTTCTGAATGTACGGGGATGGAAAGGTGTAATGGAGGCAGTTCGAAACTGTTTCGCTTCTCTCTTTACTGATCGTGCGATTTCATATCGGGATAAGTTTAACTACGACCACTTTGATGTTGCGCTTTCTGCTTGCATTCAGAAAATGGTCAGGTCAGACCTGGGTTCTTCTGGCGTCGCGTTCTCACTGGACACTGAGTCTGGTTTTCCAGATATCGTTCTGATCAACGGTTCACTTGGCTTAGGTGAGATGGTCGTTCAAGGTGCGGTTTCACCTGACGAGTTCTTAGTTTTTAAACCCACACTCAAAGAAGGTTACAAGTCCATCATCGAAAAGAAGATGGGCGATAAAGACAAGAAGATGGTGTACTCAGATACACCGGGCGAAAGAGTCAAGATCATCAATATCTCACCCGAAATGCGGGATAAGTTCTGCATCTCAGATGAAGTTGCGCTGCAGCTTTCTGATTGGGTTTGCAAGATTGAAGATTACTATTCAGAGCTCAAAGGACATTGGTGTCCTATGGACGTAGAATGGGCCATAGATGGACTTACGAACGAACTCTATATAGTACAAGCGCGACCCGAAACGATTCACTCTCGCAAGGAACGTGGGCGCCTAACAGAATACAAGATACAGGATCCCAACCGTGAGGACAGGTTAGTTGGTACTGGCGTTGCTGTGGGTGATGGAATCGCCTCTGGGAAAGCGCGGGTCATGTATTCTCTCGATGGTCGTGATGGATCGATGGATGAGAAAGATTTTGAGGATGGTGATATCCTGATCACAGAAATGACTGATCCGGATTGGGAACCCATCATGAAGAAATCTTCTGCGATCATCACGAACAAGGGTGGCCGAACCTGTCACGCTGCGATTGTGGCGAGAGAGATGGGAATACCGGCGATCGTTGGTGCGAAGAGTATCGATGGTGAACTCGCAACTGAACGTTTCAAGACTGGAGAGGTCCTCACAGTATCTTGCGCGGAAGGTGATGTTGCGAACATTTATGAAGGAACTGTTCTGTATGATATCGAGGTCACGAATGTTTCGGATCTTCCAGTAACAGAAACACCCATCATGATGAACGTGGGTTCTCCGGAACAAGCGTTTAAGTTCTCAGCGATTCCAAACGCCGGCGTGGGATTGGCAAGAGAAGAATTCATCATCAACAATTACATTCAGGCGCATCCTCTCGCTCTCATGCAACACAAAGAAATGAATGATCCTGAACTTACTGCGAAGATCAACGAACTTACGAAGGGATACGATGATGAGGAAACATTCTTTGTCAAACAACTTTCGTACGGTATCGCGAAAATTGGTGCGGCATTCTACCCAAATCAAGTGATTGTACGTTTCAGCGATTTCAAATCAAACGAATACCGAGGATTACTGGGTGGAGAATACTTCGAACCCGAAGAAGAGAATCCCATGATCGGTTGGCGCGGCGCATCCCGTTATTACTCAGAAGCGTATCGAGAAGCGTTCGGATTAGAATGTAAGGCGATCAGGCGTGTAAGAGAGAAGATGGGATTGAAGAACGTTACAGTGATGATTCCCTTCTGTAGAACCGTGGGTGAACTCAAGAAGGTTTACGATGTGATGAAGGCGTACGGTCTGGAGCGGGGTAAGGAAGATCTAAAGGTTTTCCTCATGGCCGAGCTTCCATCAAACGTGGTCCTCGCTTCTGAGTTTGCGAAACACATTGATGGTTTCTCAATCGGTAGTAACGATCTCACACAACTCACTCTGGGGCTGGATAGAGATTCCGAACTCGTACAACATCTGTACGATGAAAGAGATGAAGCGGTGAAAACCATGTTGAGAAACGTGATCCAAGCTGCGAAGGATTCAGGCACAAAGATCGGAATCTGTGGTCAAGGTCCTTCTGACTTTCCTGATTTCGCACAATTTCTTGTAGCACTCGGCATCGATTCGATATCTGTTACTCCCGACAGTGTTCTCAAAACCACACGCGCAATCAGCGAGATAGAAAAAAGTACAAAAAAAGTAAAATAAACTTGTACATTTGTGCAAAATTCTAGAAGTCATGGTATAATGAATCATAAGGAAGGAGGGGATAAACCTCTTCTAAGATTGATAAAAAGGATTACATCATGCAAATCTTCCCAAAGAAAACTTTCATAATCAACTTCCGGTCTGCCGGAAACAACAGCTACTACACTGCTAAGTGCGGCAACGTGGTTTACACTCGTAAGTCAATCAGTTCACTGGTTCGCTTTATCGAGTCAAAAGGCCACGATTATCGTACAGTTTATCGATAAGGAGATAGATATGACTTTTCAAGTTGGTGATAAAGTAGAAATGAATATTAGCAATCACTTAGCTGATACACTTGATCGATTTGACATTGAGGTCAACGCCCGCGGTATTGGCGAAGTCATCGAACAAACGCCTTACAAGGTTCACATTCGTTGGGCAAACGGCAAAGAACTGGCACATCACCCAGACAGAATCAAGAAATCAAATCAGTGAGGCTAAGATGAAGAACGGCGACATTGTATCATTTCAAAATGAACCGAACAAAAACACTCCGGGCCGGCCCGATTCTGTTTACGCTTGCACAGGGGTTATTGTGGCTGAGGACATCGGTGAACATGATCTTGTCGACGGAAACAAGTGGTGTGAGGTTCTTTGGTCAAACAACCAGATTACTCGATGCTATAAACCTGATCTCAAGACGTGGAACTAGAGGAAAGCATGATCAGATCAAAGTCAGAACAAGAACCCAGAGGAATCGAGATCGACCTCACAGGACCTGAAGGTAATGCCTTTGTTCTTCTCGGTTATGCAAGCAAGTGGCTCAGACAAATGGGCTACTCCGAGGAAGAACGTGCTTGTTTTCTCGAATACATGAAGATGAGTTCATACGATGCGCTGGTTGAAATCTTTGACGAAAAGTTCGGTCATTTCGTTACAATTTGGCGGTAGGTGTTGTGATGAAAGTTGGTGACCTAGTAAGGCACAAAAAACCGAACTTTCCTGAACTTGAAGGATTGCAGCTTGTGATTTTTGTCGGTCCAACAGCATTTCAGTTCCTGGGTCATTCTGGATTCCACCCACCCTCTGACTGGGAGGCAGTAAGTGAAGGTCGGTGATTTAGTAAAAGATCTGGGCACCGGAGAGGCAGGTGTCATTGTTCAATTGAAGCCAGTGTTCAAGCTAGACAGCGGATCTCGAATGATCTTCGACTATAAGATACTGTCAGATGGACACATTTTCTGTGTTGATGCAGACGAAATTGAAGCGATCAACTTGTAAACGAACTACTCTTTTTTTACAATTTTCTCGACATGGAGGTTGAGTATGATGACTTACGAAGAAGTAATGATGATTGTTTTTGGTGTTGTTGCAGTTGTAACAACCGGAACATGGTGGTACGCTAAAACAAACTAGGAAGATAGAGGATCATCTGGATGGCAAAAAGTCTCGTTATTCTAAGCCATAGTTTCAGGACCAACAGCAGAATATTCAAGCGCGCAGTAAATGAATCAGACGAAGTTGCTGTGCTGTATCCTTCACCTTGGTATTGGAACGAGGCTGAACGAGATCTTTATAAAAACACGTGTGACAAGTTTCACAAGAAAGCCGTAAATCATTTTGCATATGAACTCAAGCGAGACTTCGGAATTGACTTGCATATCCTGAAGTCATCTGACCCTGTGCAAGACATTCAGAGTTTTTGTAGAGCACAAGGTGTAGATCTTGTTTTGTACGACCTCCCCTTGTTCGGCAAGGACTGTCTAGATTTTGAGGACCTAGAAGTTCAAGATGTTGACAGTGATTCTTATGACCCTGAATGTGTGAGGATGACGGCAAAAAGCCGATGGACTTATTGGGTACAGAATAGATCTGTGATCAAAGAGATCGAGCCAATGAAAATAAAGGCATGTGAGTGTATAGGAGAGAAGCACGAGACTAACATCGAGTCGGCTAAAGAGGTTTGTCTAGAGATTGACTCCTTGTGGAAAAGGGTTGAAAAGAAAATTATCTCTTATTTCATGACAAGAAACGAAAGAGACGGAAGCACTCGACTGTCTGCTTATCTGCATCAGGGTTTAGTGGATGGACCTAAGTTCACCTCAGACATTTTATCTTTGGATCCTGGGTATCTTGGAAAAGGAAACCCATTGATCCCTATCCTTAGGCAGCTAGCCTTCAGGGAGATTTGCATAAGAAAGTCTAGAACTCGTCTTCTCTCCCTGACAGCATGCCCTGATGAATGGGCCAAGTCTCTTCTGGACGAAAAGTCATATATCAATCTCGTTGAAGCTTCTCACAAACCAAATTTTACTAAAGAAGACCTCTTCGAAGGCCGTACAGGCAAAGAATCACTTGACAAGGAAATTAAATTTTGTATACAAGAAAGATGGATGCCAAATAGGGCTAGAATGTGGTTTGCAGGAGAAGTTTACTGGGGATTAGGTGGTGGAATCAAATCTCTTGAGGCTTTAGTAGAGTTCTTCAACACATATTGTGACGATGCTCAAAGTCCCAACAACTGGGTTAGTTGTGTAGAATCCATGCGAATGCAGTACGGCAAGGTCATGAAGTTTAATGAGAAGAGAACATTCAGACTACTTTCAGGTGAAGAAAGAATTTAAAAAAAAGTTAAAATAAGCTTGTAAATCTGTGCAAAATGCTCCATCTTGATGTATAATAAGAACATAAGGAACAAGGAGCTAGAACATGAAGCTATCATCTCGAGAAACCAAACTCCAAAACAACACTAACGTTGCAGAATACGTTGCAGACAGAGCTGAAGCGATTCGAAAAGAGTGCGAAGCTGAGGGCTGTACTTTCTACATGCTTCCTGCTATTCCTGCAGAAGGCGACTACCCGAATGTTTATGAATATGAGCGCAGCATGGCTTTCTCTGCCTACTCTGACACTCACAAGGACGTATATGGATATCGCCCTCGAGGAGACTTTAGCGAGTGGACTCTTGAAACAATTGAGGAGGAGACTCACAAGATTGTTGAAAACAGTGAGATGGACAAGACTTTCACAGAAGAGCAGTGGGAAGGAGTGGCAGACACTCTAGATGAAAACTGGTCTAAGTGGGAAAAGCTAGCTTTCGACGAAGGGCACGAAATTTGATTTATTTTTGTGCAAATTTTCAATTTTTGATGTATAATAAGAACATAAGGAAGGAAAGGATTAGAAAATATGATTAAGGTCGGAGACAGAGTGGTTCACATGGGCGAGGGTTACGGAACAGTACGACACATTCGCCGAAGCAAAAATATAGTCCTGGTCAAATGGGACAGTGGACTTTGCACAGAACACTATTTACCGGTAATTAAAAAGGTGGAGAACTAAAATGAGTAAGATCAGGAACTATTTAGCTAGACAAGCTCGCCGTGACGTAAAAGACCTTGCTTACGATTTTTGTGTCGTCGGTGGTTTTTTTACATGCGTTTACTTTGGGTTTATTCAATAGAAAGGTATTTGACGATGGGTTATCGACGAAGAAATTATGGTTATGGTGGCGGTTACGTTGGAGGTCGCTGGCGCTCTGAGGCCTGGCACATGGACGGCGGCGCAAACGACGAAGGTTGGCACTATGCACAATGTTATATCTGCAACAAAAAGACTGAACACGGTCGAGGAACAACAGGTTCATATTGTGTTAAGTGTGATGACCGAGCCCGGGGCATCAGATGTTAGAAATCGGTGACCTAGTCCTGTTCACCCATAAGGGAAACACCCCAGAAGACTTCATAGGTCTAGTTATGGGTGACTACGAACACGAATGTGAAGATGAGGTTAAATCGATTTATTGGGGAAGCAAGGGCAGAGTAAGCCCAGTCAATGTAGCATATCTGGAGCGCTTAAATGAAAAATGAGAATCTAATTACTAATGTCAAAGACGTTGCTGCAATCGGCGCCGTCATCAGTTTCTATATGTTTGCAGTTTTCGGCTGCCTTTTCTTCGCTCACTAGGAGGTTCGTCATGCTTCAGAGTCTTGTAGATCTAACCAAGTTTGAAGGCACTATCAACGAGGGCGACATGATAGAGCTTCACCCTGAAATGATGCTCATCGATCCCCGCGGCCCAGTCCTGGTTCTAGAAGCAGATAATGCTAGGCAAATCTACGAAGTAATGTACTCTAGCGGATATACAATCGGTGTCGGAAATATTGACATTAAAGGAATCTTTAGTGAAGTTGGGTGATCTTGTAAGTGTCGTTCAAAAGATCGGTTGTCACTATCCTCCTAGATTTAGGGAGAGGGGTGTGGGAATAATCCTCGAGGTAATAAAAACATCGCCTGTCGATATCGGAACTGCTTTGGACGTATACCTGGGTGATGATATTGTAGTTTCTCTGTCAGATGGAAATATTGAAACTTTTAACGAGAAGTCCGTGGAGGTCATTTAATGAAAGAAATTAGTTTAGAAACCGCCCGCAAGTTAGTTAATAACTATATTGATGTCTTTACCGACGAAGAGCTAGCCGACTACATGGATGCAGCGTTAGACAGTTCTCCGGGAATGGCAATTCTGATTTGGACATCTGTCACCAGCAGAGATCAATCGGTCAAGACCAATGTGGACCGAATTTTAGCCCTCCACAAAAACACAAACATCGAGAAGTTCGGCGAGCTCTTGAAATCCTTGGACTGCCCCGGCGGCATCAATCCTAGAAAATATAGATACTTTCGCCATGTCGGAGAGGCCGCAAAATTGATTGATGGATCTCTTCTTTTAGAGACTTTTGAAGATGGAAAGACGACTGTGTTTAAGGACGGAAGATTGCAAGGTCTGTTATCAGTGAGTTCTGAATTAAGATAGGGGTTGAACAAGTGCAGCGCGAAATCAAATCAGCAGATCTTGTAGAGGTAACTGGACGCCAGACGCCTTATTACCTCAAGAAATATTATAAAAAAAGAGGCCTAGTTCTGAGTACTACTCTTAAGAGTTACGGTCTGCGCGTTGTT
>Ga0163109_10002533_pt1 | contig 14228 bp, 13 predicted proteins | sample CRUFie1St13metaG_FD_108704 | JGI IMG/M metagenome (GOLD analysis project Ga0163109, IMG submission 108704) | Marine microbial communities from the Costa Rica Dome - CRUD Field 142mm St13 metaG | ecosystem: Environmental > Aquatic > Marine > Oceanic > Photic zone | place: Costa Rica: the Eastern... | reverse complement strand
TGAACTTGGTTATATCGACTCACAATATCTAAGTAACATTATGAAAATTTTTTTTAAAGTTAACTAAAACAGACTCGGTACTATGTCATTTATACTGGAAGCACTAAAAAAATCAGAGCGAGAAAGATTGAAAAACAAACCGCCTAAATTTTCTGATGTTTTGATGGAAAACAAAAAACCGGTAAACAAAAAATTTTATTCCATTGTAATATTATCACTGGTATCGATCATCTTCTTATTGTTGTATTTCTTAGTAGCTCCAAAAAAAATTCGAGTCCCTGAAATAAATAATGACAGTTCAGAATCTATTCAGGATATAAAGTCAACTGAAATTAAAAAATCTGAGTCTTCGAATTTTCTGAGTTCTGATGTTATTAATAATGAGCAAGGCAAAATAGAAAGAAAATCTGCTTTGAATAATTCTAGTGAAATAATGGATATTGAAATAGCAAAAGTATCTCATAATTTCTACTTACCAGACCTACACATCGATATTCACGTATACAGCGAAAATGCTGCAGAGCGCTTTGTGTTTATTAATATGAAAAAATATGATGAGGGAAGTTTTCTCGATGAAGGTCCACTTATAAAAGCTATCACGGAAGAAGGCGTAGTTCTTGAACAAAACGGTATTTCTTTCTTGCTGTCAAATAGATAGAGCAATAAAATGAAGAACATACAATCCATAGGGACAAAACTTTTTTCAGAAAGTCTCAAAAATGGAGTCTATGCTGTTATCAATGCTCAAGAGAAATTAAACTCCATTAATGTGTTTCCTGTTGCGGATGGGGATACCGGAACTAATCTTTGCCTTACGCTCTACCCTTTAATTAATTTCACAAGAGACAATAAGTGTAATGACGTTGGTGAACTTCTAGAGGGAATTGCCGATAAACTGCTCGACCATTCAAGAGGTAACTCAGGCAGCATAATAGCTCAATTTTTTCAAGGCATGAGTGATAGTGTGCAAAATACTAAAGAATTCAGTCCACAGACTTTTTCAGATGCAGTCAATACAGGCAGCACTTATGCGAGGGAAGCACTTATTAACCCAGTTGAAGGGACGATATTAACGGTCATAGCAAATTTCGCTGAAAGTTATAAAGATATTTGTGATAAAAATAAAACAGGAAGCTTCTCAGATATATTTCCAAAAGTATTAGAAGAGACAAGATCGGCGCTTACAAATACAAAAAATCAACTAACTGTCTTGAGAGACTCAGATGTAGTGGATGCGGGAGCAATGGGATTTTTCTTGCTTTTACAGGGATTTATTGAGTATCTCGTATATGAAAATACACAAAAAGAGCCCACACCTAATAGCGATGTTAATCAACAAATGGTGGAATCTCGTCATGAATATGATGAGGTTGATTTTCAATACTGTACTGAATGCATCATCGCGGGAGATGGAATAGACAAAAGAAAGCTTAAAGAGTCATTGCTTAATTGGGGTAATTCTATAGTTATTGCCGGTACAAAAAGAAAAACGAAGGTTCATATTCATACAGATGAACCTCAGTCAGTATTCAAAATTGCTAAAGAGTTTGGTTCTGTCTCATCAGAAAAAGCTGATGATATGAAAAAGCAAAGCAAAATGACTAGAGATCAGTCGCGAAATTTTGCTGTTATTACTGATTCGGCAGCTGACATTTCAGAAGAAGACATTGAGAATCTTGATATTCATATTGTGCCAATTCGGATTCAATTTGGCAGTAAAAGCTATCTCGATAAAGTAAATATTACGCCACCAGAATTCTTTGATGAAATAACAAAGAATCCAATACATCCCACTACGTCTCAACCTTCAGTTGGTGATTTTAGAAGACAGTTTGAGTATCTAGCAAGTCATCATGATGATGTCGTATATGTATGTGTAACGGGTTCTATTAGTGGGACGATGCAAGCTGCTGAATCAGCGGTAAAACGAATCAAATCAAACGGTAAAATTCATATCTTCAATTCATTAAATGCATCTCTTGGCCAAGGGCAAATTGCTATTCATGCGGCAGAATGTTCCAAAGAAGGAATAAGTGTCCAGAATACTCTTAAAAAATTATCGAAAATCAGAAAAAATACAAAAACTTTCGCCTATATCCCAAATCTCAAGTATGCGGTTAAAGGAGGAAGAGTTCCAAAATCAGTAAAATATGTAGCGGATTTCTTTGGTTTAACTCCGTTATTAGTATCAACAGATGATGGTTTAATAGTTACGAAACATTTTTTATTTGGAAAAAAAAACCTAATAAGGAAGTTTGCAAATTACATCGCCAAATATGCTAATAAAAGCAATGCGGTAAATATATCTATTGGTCATGCAATTGCCGAAAAAGAAGCTTTAGATCTAAAAAAATACCTACAATCTAAAGTGCCCAACGTATCTGAGTTTAAAGTCACAGAACTGGGAACAGCCATTGGAGTTCATGGTGGTCCAGGTGCCATTGTTATTGGGCTGCAAATACTCTCTTAAGAATGAGATTATTCCTTTGTTCCTGTTCCCATTTTGAGGAATACAAGACTGGTGCTGAACAAGAGTACCAGGAAAAAACACACTACAGCATATGCATACATAATCTCTATATCAGAAGTTCCCAAGACACCGTATCTGAACGCATTCACCATGTATAAAATAGGATTAAACAAACTCACATTCTGCCAAAAATCTGGAAGCAAATTTATTGAATAAAAGACGCCTCCAAGATATGTCAATGGCGCAATAATAAATGTTGGAATAATAGCAATATCATCAAAGTTTTCTGCAAATAATGCATTTATAAAGCCTGCAGTTGCGAAAATCATGGAAGAGAGCACTACAATGGAAATTGTGATCAGAGGATGAGTTAGCTCGATATCCGTGAATAAAAGCGCAATGAAAGTAACTATTGTGCCAACCAAAAGACCTCTTATTACACCACCCGTGATATGACCCAGGATGATTGTGGTATTTGAGATTGGTGCAATCAATAATTCATCAATATAGCCACCATACTTAGCGCCAAAAAAAGATGAAACAACATTGCCATACGAATTGGTGATGACTGACATCATTATTATTCCTGGTGCGATAAATTGCATATAGCTATAACCTTGCATCTCTCCAATTCTTGTACCTATTAAGTTCCCAAAAATGAGAAAATAAAGCGTCATAGTTATTGCCGGTGGAACAATGGTTTGCACCCATATTCTCAACATTCGAAGAATTTCTTTACGAACAATTGTATAAAAAGCGACAAGGTTAATTTTTAAATTCATAGAATCCTTTATTTTTTGTTTTCAACGACCTTGAGGAATAATTCCTCCAGCCTATTTGCTTTGTTTCTCATGCTGCTTATCTTAATATTTTTCTTATTAAGAATATCAAATAGCTCATTGATTCTATGCTCTGAATCGATCATTACCTCAATATTTTGAGAATCTATCTTTCTACACTGAAAACTGCCAATTTGTGGCAGGACCGAAATACAATCCTCTAACGTGAGGATAATTGTCTCTTGCTTGAGTTGTCTTAGAAGTTTATTCATAGAAGTATCCTGGATAATTACTCCTTCATCAATGATGGCAACATTCCTACAAAGATTTTCAGCCTCCTCAAGATAGTGGGTGGTAAGAATTATTGTCGTTCCATTGTCATTGATTGATTTTAAAAATTTCCACATTGAACGTCTTATTTCAATATCAACGCCCGCTGTAGGCTCATCCAGAATTAAAAGCTTCGGATAATGCATCAGTGCGCGTGCAATCATTAATCGCCTTTTCATTCCTCCAGATAAACTTCTGGCTATATCATTTTTTTTCTCCCAGAGCTTAAGTTCCCCGAGAAATTCTTTTGCTCGTTTGAATGCTGTATTTCTATTGATCCCATAATAACCAGCCTGATTTAGAATTATATTTAGTGGAGTATCGAATGAGTTAAAATTTACCTCTTGAGGAACCATGCCAATATTGAGCTTTACTTCCTCAAGATTTTTCTGAGTATCTTTTCCAAAAACAGCTATTGAACCATCTGTTTTGTTAACAAGAGAGCAGATAATTCCTATCGCCGTTGTTTTTCCTGCACCATTAGGACCCAAAAGAGAATAAAAATCGCCAGAGTCTACTGTTAGGTCAATCCCTTTCAGTGCCTCAAAACCATTAGAGTATGTTTTTTTAAGATTTTTTATACACAGTGCTTTCATAGTTCAAGGACTCTCGAAATCCATTGGCCAATATCTTCAATTTCTCTCTGACTGACAGAATGTTCGATTGGATATTCATTCCAATCAACTGTGTATCCAAACTGTTCAATGAATGACTTTGTCTTCTCTCCATAACTAAGAGGAATTACTGGGTCATAACTGCCATGAGCGAAAAAAATTGGGAGCTTAGATGACTGTATTTTATTTGAATTTTTTGCAAGGTCAGTAAATTTCTTTTCAAGAGGCATGTAGGTTGATAGTGCTATTAATCCTCCCAACTCAGATGCCAGAGTTAAGGCTGTATAAATTGCAATCGCACCTCCTTGAGAAAAACCTGCAATAATAATTTTTTTCTGAGGTATACCGCGATCCAATTCTCTGTCTATCAACTGTCTAAGATCTCCAACACTTTGGTATATTCCATCTTCATCTTGATTACCATTGCGATCCAAACTCGTGATGTCATACCAACCCCGCATAGTCATTCCACCATTTATAGTAATGGGTCTGTATGGTGCATGCGGAAAAATAAAACGAACGCCGACGTCATCATTAAGATTAAGCTCACTAATTATTGGCAAGAAATCATTACCGTCTGCACCAAGACCATGAAGCCAGATAACAGTCCACTCTGGCTCACCATTTATTTCTTTTTCAATTGGATCTGAGTTACTTTTTTGCATTAAGTTTATTCTTGAGAATATTTGTGTTTAACCATCCAAATATATTACAAATAAGGGAAGATGGATTATAGAATTACAATATTATATTTAAATAACTATTTGTAATTATACATTAAGAGTAAAAAAAGATTTAACAGAGGGTAAAAAATGATATGACTAAAAAAACTTTCCAATCACTATTTTTATTTTGCATCCTCACTTTTGTAGGTTGTGGTCAAAAAGGAGCTTTAATATATCCAGATAACCAGGCACCCTCTGAGGTTTCAAATAATCTAGCTACAAAAAATCAACTATCATGAATGCGTTCCAAGATAAACTCAAAGGAGATAAAATAGTTTTGGTTGATGGATCTTCTTATCTCTACAGGGCATATCACGCGTTACCTCCATTATCGAACTCAGAAGGATTTCCAACAGGGGCAATTTATGGAGTCCTGAATATGACAAAAAAACTGTTAGTTGACCAAAAAACAGAATTTTTTGCAGTTATATTCGATGCTCCAGGAAAAACATTCAGACATGAAATTTTTCCAGAATACAAAGCAAACAGACCTCCTATACCAGATGAATTGAGACTGCAGATAGAACCGATTCATAAGGCCATTGTCGCCATGGGAATTCCGCTACTATCAATCGAGGGCGTTGAAGCGGATGATGTTATTGGAACGCTAACTGAGGATGCTAAAAATAATAATATGGAAGTGTTGATCTCTACTGGAGATAAAGATATGGCGCAACTCGTGGATGAGAGAGTTACGCTTATCAATACAATGAATAATCAAACTCTTGATATTGATGGTGTAAAAGAAAAGTTTGGAGTCTACCCCAATCAAATTGTCGACTATCTCGCGTTAATGGGTGATAAATCCGACAATGTTCCAGGCATACCAGGTGTCGGAAAAAAAACTGCAGCAAAATGGCTAAATGAATTTGAGACTCTGGAAAATTTAATTGATAACGCTCAGAAAATTCCTGGCAAAATTGGACAAAAATTAAATTCGAATCTCGATCTTCTTCAAACTTCAAAAGAATTGGTGACCATTAATAAGGAGGTAGATTTAAGTAAAGAAACTTCAAATCTAATTATAAAAAAACAGGATGATTCTACTTTGCGAGAAATTTACCAATCACTTGAGCTCAGCTCATTTCTTAAAGAACTAGATCAAAAAAATACGATAATTAAGACTAAGAAAAAAACGAACTATACAACAATATACAATTTCAATGATTTAGATTTATGGATTGAGAAATCTAAGAGAAGTAAGTGCATCGCGATTGACACTGAAACAACCAGTCTTAACTATATGGAAGCAAAATTAGTTGGAATTTCAATTGCGATCAATGAAGGTGAGTCAACTTATGTTCCTCTTGGGCATGATTATCCAAATGCACCAATACAGCTAGATATAGTTAGAGTTCTTAAGAAATTGAAGCCTATCCTTGAAGACAAAAAAATAAAAAAAATTGGTCATCATCTTAAATATGATGCCCATATATTTTCAAGATATGACATCGAATTGAATGGCATGGAGTATGATTCAATGATTGAGTCTTATGTCCTTAATAGTGTTGCCACTCGTCATGATTTGGATTCAGTCGCAAAATTTTATTTAGATCGAAAAACAACTCATTTTGAAGATATTGCTGGAAAAGGTGTTAAACAGTTAACATTCAATGAGATAGACATCAATATTGCTTCAGAATATGCTGCCGAGGATGCGGAGGTCGCACTTTGTTTGCACAATCACTTAAGTAAAAAGCTCTGTGAAAATCCATCTTTAAAAAAATTATATGATGATATCGAAAAACCTCTTATTCCTGTTCTTCATCAAATGGAAGAATCGGGAGTCCTTATTAACGATATTATGCTTCAAGATCAGAGTGATGAGATTACAGTTACCCTTGATGAGCTTGAAACTAGAGCTTACGAATTAGCAGAAAAAAAATTCAATCTTGGCTCGCCAAAACAGCTGCAAGAAATTTTATTTGATAATTTAAATCTTCCAGTACTTAAAAAAACCCCAAAAGGTCAGCCGTCCACATCTGAAGAGGTACTGCAGGAGCTAGCTGAGAAATTCGAGCTTCCAAAAATTATTCTGGAACATAGAACATTAAGTAAATTGAAAAGTACCTACACTGAGAAGCTTCCAAAAAGAATTTCAGAATATACAGGGAGAGTGCATACATCCTATCATCAAGCAAATACAGCTACGGGACGACTTTCCTCGAATTCTCCAAATCTTCAAAATATTCCAATCAGAACATCTCAAGGAAGAAGAATTAGGAAAGCTTTTGTAGCTCCTGATGGATATAAAATCCTTGCAGCTGACTATTCTCAGATAGAATTAAGAATAATGGCTCATCTCTCTCAAGATAAATCCCTACTTGAGGCCTTCTCATCTGGCGAGGATATCCATACGAGAACAGCTGCCGAAGTTCTGAATATTGATGTTAACGCAGTAACCAGCGAGCAAAGACGATGGGCAAAAGCCATTAACTTTGGATTAATGTATGGGATGTCTGCTTTTGGTCTAGGAAAGCAAATTGGGATAAGTAGGAACGAAGCTCAGGAGTATATCGATATGTATTTTTCTAAATATCCAAATGTACACTCATTTATGGATGAAAGTAGACAGATTGCGAGAGAAAAGGGTTATATTGAGACACTTTTTGGAAGAAGACTTTATCTCCCTGATATTAACAACAAGAACGCAATAAGAAGAAAATATGCAGAAAGGAGTGCCATCAATGCTCCAATGCAGGGAAGTGCTGCCGATATCATTAAGCTTGCCATGATAAATGTATATAACTGGCTAAAAAAAGATGATGTTCCGGCAAAAATTGTCATGCAAGTTCATGACGAACTCGTATTAGAAGTAAATGAAAAGCACTCGCAAGAAATAAAAGGAAACATTATCAATATAATGGAATCAGTTACTGAGATTGATGTGCCTTTGATTGTCGATGCTGCATTAGGATCAAACTGGGAAGAAGCCCATTGAGATAATTTCAATCAGCTTTCAAGGAATTTATCTAATACAGTTCTGGCTTCATCAACTCCCTGTCGATTTAATGATGAAAATAATTGGATTGAAATAGATTTATCCAAGCTTGATTTAAGTTCTAATAACTTTTTACTCGCAGCGCCCCTCTTGAGTTTATCTGATTTTGTCAAAAGAATATGCACTGAAATTTCATGTATCTTGGACAAGAAAAGCATATCTAAGTCATAGTTAGTTATTCCTCTTCGAATATCTACGATCAAAAATATCCCCATGAGAGTATTTCTTTCCTCAAAGTATTGAGAGAGTATTTCCTTCCAATGATTCTTCTTTGATCTTGAAACAAGAGCAAAACCATATCCAGGAAGATCAACAAGGCGTTTTTCATTCGCGAGCATGAAAAAATTGATTAGTTGTGTTCTGCCGGGTGTCTTACTAGTTTTTGCAAACTGACGTCTGTTCACAATTACGTTGATTGCGCTCGATTTTCCGGAGTTCGATCTCCCAACAAAACAAACTTCTGCTCCCGTATCCGGAACAAATTGCGAAGAATTGTTGGCACTTTGAATAAACTTTGCTTTTGGATATTGTGACATAGCTGTATAATACTAAGGAAAATAAACTGAAATCCATAATATTAAGTAAATGTTATCTCTGGGTAATTTTACTTTTAAAAAAACCGAAACATGATGTTCAATAAAAAATTAAACTTTTTATTTGCTGCTCTTGTTGTTTTTTCATTCAATGGACAAGCCGATTCACTTATTGAGGGTTCTATTGATGCTGGTAAAGCAATATCCATAACATGTGGTGCATGTCATGGTCTTGATGGAAATAGTATTAATCCACTATGGCCAAACTTAGCAGCTCAACACGCCTCATATACAGTTGAGCAATTGACTGCATTCAGAGACGGCAAAAGGGTCAATGAATTAATGACGGCGATGGCGATGAATTTAACAGATCAAAATATCAAGGATTTGTCTGTTTACTACGAAAGTCTCCCGCTTACATCAAAATTAGTCGCAGATCCAAATAATGTTGAACTGGGTGAAAAAATATATAGAGGCGGAAACAAAGAAACTGGTGTTGCTGCCTGCATTGCTTGTCATGGGCCATCCGGAAAGGGTAATCCAGGTGCCAAATATCCACTTATTTACGCTATGGGTGCCATGTATACAGAAAAGCAATTGAGAGACTATGCGAGTGGCGAGAGAATTTCAGTTGGACCTGTTCAAATTATGAGAGACATTGCTCAAAAACTCTCTGAAGAAGAAATAAAAGCTGTCTCCTCATACATACAGGGCTTGCATTAGACATAATTGTTGTAAAGAATAGTAGTTTATAACTAGGAACTATGCGAGGTTTATTTAATGAAAAAATTAATCAGTCTTATCATGTTTTCCGTTCTTATTGTCAGCTGTTCATCAGATAAAGATACCACGGTTGAACTGTCAGATAGTAATTCTGAAAAAACTAAAAATCTCGTTTATCAATCAGAAAACAATATCAAAGAATCCACGATAATTGAGGAATCAGATTCCGAAGATATCGTGATTGATAGTTCGCAACCAATAATACTGGCTCAGTCAAATATACTCACTGATAGAGAATGGGAGTTTAAAGAATCAGAACATTTTATGAGATTGGTTCCTGCTCAACCAATAATAGGTGGACCAGATAAAATCGAGGTAACTGAATTTTTTTATTATGGATGTATTCATTGTATGACATTCGAGCCTTACATAAATGAGTGGAAAAAAGATATGCCTGATAATGTTCGTTTTGAGAGAATACCGGCACTCTGGAACCCATTACTTAACCTTCATGGTCAAATGTTCTTTACTAAAGAAATTCTCACAGAGAATGGGAAATTAAAAGATCCGGAGGGTTTTAGAGCCAGAATTTTCAGGGAATGGCATAACAGAAAAAACTACATGGCATCTGAAGATGCCATTAAGAAGATATTCCTTGAATTTGGCGTTTCTGAGGATGATTTCGATAAAACATTTAAATCTTTTCAGGTTGCTCAAAAATTAAACCTAGCAAGAGATCTTGCCAGAAGATACGGTATATCCTCAACACCCACGATGGTTGTAAACGGAAAATATAGGACAGGAGCTGGTGAAGCGGGGAGCTATCCAAAATTAATGAGGGTAATTGATGAATTAATTGATAGAGAGTCAACTAAATAAGATCAGTTGTCTTAATTTGACACAACCAAAGCATCTACAGCAACGCATCCATCACTGGTTACAATGAGTGGATTAACATCAAATTCTTTTATCTCATTTTCCATGTGCTTAATCAAAAAAGAGAATCTGGAAGCACATTCAAAAAATGATTGAATATCCAAAACTTCTCCGCGGAATCCGCCTAAAACTTTTTTTGATTTTAAATGATTCATCCTTTCTTTCACGTAACTCTGGTTGAAAGGTGGAATAGCAAATACAGTTTCATCAAATAATTCTGTGTAGATTCCTCCTAATCCCATTAAAATTATTGGTCCAAACTGAGGATCTCTTCTGACCCCAAGAAACATCTCTTGTCCACCCTCTATCATCTTAGCAACAATTACCTCACTTCCGATTCTCTTCTCTAAATCTCTGTATGCGTTAACTAATAATGATTCATTTGTAATATTTAAGATGACGCCATTATTTTCAGTTTTATGATTAATATTTTTCTTGGCTGTTTTCAGAACCACAGGATATCCGATCTCTAATGCTGCCTTTATTGTATCTTCCCGATTATCAACATATTTGTTTTTGGCCACTGAAATACCGAAGTCAGCTAATAATTTAAGAGCATCATATTCTCCCAAAATAGGATTGTTTTTTAGGGTATCAATATGATCGTTTATATTGGCTGGTAAATCAAAGCTAAGCTGATCTTTATTCCTTGCAAAGAAGTCCCTGTAATTGAATAAATTTTTGATTGCAACCAAAGTTGGAGAGATTCCGTCCAGTATTGGATACCCTTCATGTGTTTGCACTGTGACTTCGGGATCATATCCACTTCCTTGGTGAGACGAGACAAGGATAATTGGCTTGCCTGTCTTTTCATGTGTCTTTTTCATCAGCTCAATATAACTTGGATATATCTTCCCATATGGTGCTCTATTGAGAATCAAAGCTTCAATTGCAGCTCCAGGATCCGAAAGCAAAATCCTTGCCGATTCAGAATATTGATTACTAGAATTTGGTCCCCCTCTGCTCCATACATCAAGCGGATTTATAGCAGGCAACTCGGGATCAATAATTTTTTCGAGGTCTTTTACGGAGCTGCTGTTAAGTTCTGTAAGTGGCACATTATTTTCATGAGCGAGATCAACAAGAAGTTGCCTTTCTCCACCAGAATCATGTAGCGCAACCAAATGACCATCACCCAAAACTCCGAATTCAGAAAAAAGTATCAAGGAAGCAACTAACTCTTCTGTATCTCTTACTCTTTGAACGCCATATAAATCAAATAACGCATCATAAGTATCATCATCACCAGCGATTGCACCGGAATGAGAAACAGTTAGTTGTGCAGATTTTTCAGTTTTCCCAACTTTTAGAGCAACTATTGGTATCTTTTTTTCTTTTGCTTTCTTAAGGCAAGTTATAAATCCATTGGGATTTCTGGCGGTTTCAATAAATAATCCAACTGCTTTGGTTTCTGGAAGATCTAGAACGAAATTTAAATATTGATCCATAGTTACGGACAATTCATTTCCGGTCGAGACTGCAAAATTGAATCTCAATCGATCCTCGCAATCCAGAATTCCAGACATACCAGAACCAGAATGACTTATAAGACTGACATTTCCGATTGGTTTATGATCACTACTATCGAACCCACAAGCCCACATCGAATCTCTTACATTATAAAAGCCCATACCATTAGCACCGCAAACCAGAATACCGGAGTTACGAATTTTATCTTGAATACGCTCTTTTAGAGATGGCACTTCATCATTATCGATAACTAATGATGAAAATATGACCGCTGCTGGAATCTTGGCTGCAATTATTTCGTCAAATAACATCTCAATACGATGATCACTTACAGCAAAGATTGCTAAATCTGGTGTTTCTGGCAATTGCGATACGCTCTTGAAGCAACTAATGCCTTGTATCGAGTCGTACGAAGGATTGATTGGGTAAATTACACCCTTGTATCCACCTTTTTGTAAATTTTTTAGAGCCCATTGACCGACTGAATCTTCAGTTTTTGAAGCTCCGAGGATTGCTACTGATTTAGGTCTTAATAATGGGTCGAGAGAATTTTGCAATTTAAACGCCAAACCAAATAATTTTAATTCAATTTAAAATGGATCGGGTGGTGTCTTGCCTCTCCTGGCTGGAAACCAGAATGGCTTATCAACAATGCTTGCTTCTGCCATGACACGATTCCAATGCATTTCTCTTTGGTAGTATATCTCGACCCATAGAGTGTCTCCTGGTTTGCCGTATGGACTTCTAACTGTTCCCAGAGCAATATTTTGTTTACATATTGGTGACCATGCAGCAGAGGTAATGAATCCTATTTCTGATTTATTATTTTTTTCATGTGCATAAATATATGAATGATCTGCAGTTTTATTTCCTTCGATATCAAGCTTGACTAGATTCCATTTTGATCCATTTTCTTTTTCTTTTAACAGGGCTTTTCGTCCGTTAAAGTTTTCTTTACTGAAATCAACTAGCCAATCAAGTCCTAACTCAAGTGGTGACCTGGTTCGCCCTGTTCTGACTGTCGTTTCTGCAGGTAAAAAATCTTCAAAGGGAGCGAGATAGGCAGCTTCTTTCCTAGCTAACCCTAATGCATGAGTTCCAATTACTCTTATTCCGTATTCTTTGCCAGCTTCAAACAGAGCATCCCAGAGCTCTATGGCCTTATCCGGTGATATCCAAAGTTCGTATCCCAAATCTCCTGTGAATCCTGTACGAGATATCATAAGCTCACTGCCTAAAAATTCATTGTGAATTAATCCAAATGGTTTTAATTCATCAAGACCACTAACGCCCATGTTTTTCAGAATACTGTATGAAGTTGGTCCTTGAACAGCCAATGCAGCTACATCAGCTGTTTCTTCCTTGAGTGTTACATCAAAACCTATTGAAGCAGTTTTTAACCAGGCAAAGTGTCTTTCTTGAGAACATAATCTGTATTCACCTTCTCTAAGGTGAAATATCGTACCGTCATCCATAACTTGACCCTGGTCATCACACCAAACAGCATAAGCAACCCTCCCAGGTTTAATTTTCTTCATATCTCTTGTAACGAGCCTATCCAGAAAGTCTAAGGCATCTGGGCCCGTAATACGATATTTTGTCATTGGTGTAATATCAAAGACACCTGTTGAGTTCCTTATGGCAAAATATTCCATATCCTCGCAATAAAGTGCCTCCGCGCTAGAATACCCCGCCCAGTTGTGCCAAGTGTTCAGTGTATCAAGCTCTGCGATTCTTGGATGAAAAGGAGTTTTTAGTCTGCCTGTATATATATGCTGAGCGCTCATATTACTTCTCTTTTGGGTTCCATATTGTTAGGTTTTTGGTCTTTAATCTATTAATCACCAAGTTATATCTCGATCGCTCTTCCTTCCATTCCTCTAGCCATTTATGCCCATCTCTCTCAGCATCTACGAAGATTGTGTTTGTAAAAGCTATTGGAGCTAATATTGAAATATGTATGAAAATACTGATTACGGTATCGTAATTAAAAAATCCAAGGTAGTTTGCAGCAATAAAACCAAAGAACACACTCCACACAGTAAATAATACCAGCATAAAATAAGATTGAAGACTGGGATCAGGTACATGTCTCAATGGATTATACTTTACATCCATGACTCTTCTATAACCATTTACAAGGCTCATGATGATTCTTTTTATCATGCTTGGCTTTTGAATAACTGATTCACCTTTCATTTATTTTTTCCATCTTGATAATTATGTCGCACAAACTCTCTAACTATATGGAGGCCGACGCTGAGCCAAGTGACTACAAATAAACTCCATATTAATATTTCGATCACTTTACTTAATCCTTCTCCAAGATTACTTGCGCAGCATTTCTCCCACAGGCACCGCTAATACCTCCCCCTGGATGGCTGCCTGCGCCACAAAGGAATAAACCATTTATGGGCATTTCATACTGTGAAGAACCTGCAACAGGTCTGACAAACATGAATTGATCTAGAGTAAATTCCCCATGGTGCCAATGTCCACCTGTTATATTAAACTCCTGCTCTATATCAGCAGGAGTGAGGAGCTCCTCACTGATTATGCATTGGTCAATATCAGCCATGTGCGATTTTAAGACAGATTTTACTGCATCAGAAAACTGCTGTTTTGATTCATTACTCCAACCTGCTTT
>Ga0163109_10002531_pt1 | contig 14234 bp, 14 predicted proteins | sample CRUFie1St13metaG_FD_108704 | JGI IMG/M metagenome (GOLD analysis project Ga0163109, IMG submission 108704) | Marine microbial communities from the Costa Rica Dome - CRUD Field 142mm St13 metaG | ecosystem: Environmental > Aquatic > Marine > Oceanic > Photic zone | place: Costa Rica: the Eastern... | reverse complement strand
TTTCAATATATTGTAAAATTTCTTCACCTGTTTGATCTTCTATACTTTGTCCTGGATAGTTCCTTGCTTTCCATTGTATAAATTGATCAAACATTCTGTTACCTATATCTTGTGCTTTACGCAAAACTTGACCACTAATTGATCTGCGGCCTGAATCCTTATGACCAAATTTGCTTAAAAATTTATTTTTAAGATTTTTAATGTTTTGCCCCATTTTAGAAGCAACTGTAAATGGACCTGCCAATGTAGCATCATTTTCAAATAATGGAAATAATTCGTCTTGTACATACCAAAATTCTGCTTCTGAAAGCATTTCTATAGATTCAAGTCCTGAAAGTTTTCTTATTTTATTAATTTCCTCGTTCATATCTATCTCTTGTCTACGAGCAACATCTATTTCTTCGCCTTTAGGTTTTAATTTTTTATCAAATACTCTAAAGTCAAAAGACAATAAACTATCCTGTGCTAATTCTTTTAAAAGGTTTCTTAAATTATGATCTGCAAAATCTTCGCTAGTTTGCAGTGATATTTCTTTTTCCATATCATCTATTCTAACTAAAATGTTAGGTTCATCTGATACAAATCTTGTACCCTCTTGTGGGTCTATTACTATTTTACCTTCTTTATTAAAAGTTTTAAGGTCAAAACCATGTCCTTTTAATAGGTTAAATACCTTTTCAGAAATATCTTTAAAATTTGTTGCCATACAAGTATTTATCAGATTATGCCGATTGGCATTGGATCATCGTAGTCATCATCGTCGCCACCAGTTGAATATAGGGAGTCTACACCCAAACTGTTATTGACTGCATCATATACTTCATCTTCAAATGTACTTACATAGTCTATAACTCTAACAGCAATCATCATACTCATTACTAAGTCATCTGAGTCTCCTGGTCTGGCCGCAAAACTATTACCTTTTGCAACAAAGTTCTTAAACTCTGATAAACAGGCTTTACTGTTGATTATAAGTTTATCGTTTTCAATTAATCTTTTCATGTTTATACATGATTCTACTTTAACTTTATGTGTTGTATGGAAACCACGTCTACCTGTTTTACCCTGTATTCTTTTAGGCTCGTGTAAGAAATCACCAGGGAAAGCATCTTCTCCAGTGTCTCTGATTACCACAAGTGCGGCCTCTCCAATTGCATTATTTTCAACTGTCCAATATATAGTATGAGCACCTTGCTCCTTAATAAAATGCATGACTTCTAACATGACCTTTATCTGCCCTTCTATAGGTGTTTTATTATGACACCATTCGCCTACTTGTATCATAGAAGGAAGTTCCACAATCTGTATGGCGGCATTGTCTCCGCCTGTTCCTGTACTAGGGTCAAGAGTTACTACATAGATGTTTTCTGGACTAGGATATTTAAACCAACGTACATTACCCATTTTCATAATAGGATCTGATCCTTTTAATTCTAAAAGTTTTAATTGATTTATAAGTGTTTCATCATATATAACAAATTCACATTCGTGTTCCCTTTTGAATCTTTCTGTTCCAATTCTTCCTCTTTCTTCTATTGCCCAATTGGCATCTCTATCAGGGTGTTCGTCCCACTTTGCAAGTAATGGTTTGAAACCGTTTACGCCTACTTCTTGTTGATTTCCATATTCGTCTATGTTTTTATTTGCTTGATTCCAAATACTTGCAAAAGTATCCTCATCACTGTTAGGTGTAGATGTAATAATACATTTACCACCTGTTGCTAATGTAGGAGATAATGCTGTCCAAAACTCACTTGCAATACGAGGGGGTACAAATGCAAACTCGTCCAAGTACACTAAAGTAAGTGACATACCCCTACCAGTGTTTTCTGTAGTAGTTGCACTTACTATCCTACTACCATTATCAAAACTTAAACTACCTTTATTATATTCTGTAACACCTGCTCTTATATGATCTGGTACACTTTCGTATGCGTATCTAATACGTTGCATAATCTCAAAGGCACCAGCCGCCTTGTGGGCCGCAACTAATATTGTACTATCAGGTTTGAACATAGCATACCACAGCAAGTATCCTGCCGCCACAGTAGTTTTACCCATCTGTCTGCCCAGCATGTTTACACTATATCTAAAGTTATTGTAATTTTCAATTAAGTCTAATTGATAAGGAAAAGGATCAAAATCTATTCCACCTTTTGTAGGATGTTGTATTTTGACATGATTTGTCATAAAATACAGAGGTCCGTTCACAGGATCTGCACAATTTTTAAAATCTTGTAAGGAATCTGGTGTATATGCGGTTTTACTATAGCCTTGTTTCACCAGACTGGTATCTGCTGTTCCTCTTGCCATAATAGTATTTATGTGGTATTGATGTTAGGAAATGCTTTTTTTAAGTTTATCTTTTATAAAATTAACTAACATTTGTTTATCTGTAGAATAATTTGCATCTTGTGGGGATATTACTGTTACTTCTTTATCCTCAGGTTCATCGGAACCACCATCACAATCATGACTGCCACAAACATCACAAGGCTCATCATCTTTCTGTACAATTAATTCTTCTTCAGGCTCTTCATGATGATCATGACCTCTTTCAGTTTTATTAAGATCCATTGCCATATCAATACCAGCAAGTTTTAAAATATCATGCAGGTCATCCATTGTTTCAGCACTTGCTTCAACACTGACAGAACCTTTATCATTGTTTTTATGTTGTTTGTATTCCACATGACCTTCAAGTTTGTCTTCAGAAGGAACAACACCATATGCATCGCTCATTGCTTCTTTGACTTTTTCTGGTTGTGGTATAGGACCTGTAATAGGATGTTCTTCGCCACCTACATATTTGTGATCAACTTCTACACCGTCTCTTTTGAGTATAATATTTTTAGGGTCTATTTTTTTAGCACCTGATTTTCTTAATATGCCTTTATGCTGTTGCTCCATGCCATTAATTAATTTCCATATTCTACGATCTATTTCTGTAAAATTAGGACTAGAATGTATCATAGCACCGTCAACTTCTATACTGTATCTACCAGATTCTTCGTCTTCGTTCACTGATTCGTATTGTACCATTCTATCATATTCTTCTTGAGCCATGCGTGTTGCGGCACCAACGTCACCTGTTTTTCTCCACATTCTCCAAAATGCTTCTGCGTACATTTCACCGACCTGTCTTCTCAACATGTTGTATTGATCAACAGCCTTACTCTCCTCCTCAGGACGATACTCGTACTCATTTAGAATTTGATTTATTTTCATTATCTACTTCTAGAACCTGATTGTGGTACTACATCTATTGCTTTACTATTTTCTGCACCTCTACCCATATTAGGCATTCCTGTAAGTGCATCATACATAGGTCTTAAATTATCACCCATTAATTCATCTTTACTAGGATAGTTACGGAAATAGTCTGCACCTTTTTCTGCTTTAATTTTTTCTAGTTCTTTTAAAAATGCTTCATTAAATTCTTCGCCAAACCCAAAATCCTTAGCATCTATTCCTTCCTGTTGAGCCTCATAATGCTCCATATTTTCATCGTTTAGAAGAGCATCTTCTTCACTAACTTGTCTATCTTCATCATTAGCAAGTCTTTCTGCTTGAATATCTGCTTCAACACGTCTAGGCTCGTCTACGCCATAACATAAAACTCTTTCGTGATCCATACCTAAATTTACTGCTAACCATACTTCTAAAATTCTTTCGTTGACTGGGTATTTAAGTATAACGTCTGTACTGCATACTTCTGATGTAAAATTGGCATTTTTTGCTCTTTGAAATTCTACTGGATTTTCTTGGATTGGAGCTCTTTTAAATGGTGATGCACTAACAAAATTGTATTTTGCTAGACATTTTTCTATCATATCCATTTGTTCTGCACCACAGTCGTGTGCAAGTTTAACTCTATAAGCATATTCTTTTTTAAATGATTCTGCTATATAATTTTTTAATTCCATATTAAACTCCAATTAATATACTTATTTATCATTTTGTGGTGAATCACCTTTTATAAGTTTTAGGAGTTCGTTGCGATCAAATACAGTTGCTTCTACAGACTGTGTATCACCAGAACCTTTATCACTAAATTTGTCTATTCTTGCCTTTTTTAGCATTAGATCTATTTGTTGTAACTTGGCCTTTGTTTTGGCATCACTGGCGTCTAAGGCTATTTTAAGCATATTACTTGCTTCTGCAAATACTTTGCCAGCCGCCATATCACTAACATTCATACCTAGATTCATAAGTTGCTCATAACTTTCTATAGCCTTTTTGGCTATATCATTCATTTCAACTTCATGATCTTCTAATCCTTTTATTTCTTTAAATGCTAAATTTATCTTTTCACTTACACTTAAAGCACCTTGTACTTCTTCTATGGTTTCTTTAGATTCTTCTACAGTAGGCAAAGTTTCCTGTTGAGTAACTTCTTCAATAGGAGGCAGATTAAATTCTTCTTCTAATTTCTTAGTCATATTACTATTTATTTGATTCTAGGCTTAGAAATTCTTTTTTTCGCCTTGCGAGGTTTCTTATTAGAGAATATTTGATCTTCATTTATAACTTTAAAACGTATGCCTTTACGTTGACACCACTCTTGTGCCGCTGTCCATTTGGCCGCATTTATTACTGTTTGTAGTTTTTGTCCCTGTGATCTAGCACTTTCCATTGTGGTTTGATTACGAGGTTTAATCTCTATTAATTCTACATGGTGTTTGTCATTTTTATCTATGTATTGTATCATAAAGTCAGGAACATAATTTGTATAGTGACCTGATACAGGATTTCGATAAGGTATCTTTACATTTTCACTTGCCCATTTAGTAATGTTAGGATGTGAATCACACATTCTCATAAAAGCAAGTTCCCAACTACTTCTATAGGTAGGATTTCTATTGCCAACAAATTTATCAGTGTTGACTACTTCGTATTTTCCTGTAGCGAATTTGCCCATATTAGGCCTTGATAAGTTTAGCGACTTTACTTCTTGAATTTTCTAAAGGAGTTTTAAGATCTACTTTGTTCCCTGCAGGACGTATAGCATTCATGGCCTCAAAGGCATCAACACTCAATTTTAATGTGTCTGCATTCATGTCAAAATAAGCAGTTGGATCTATATTTTGTACCCTTGCAATCTGTATTAAAACCTTTGCCATAGCATTGGCATTAGATTGTCCAAACCCTATAGCAACTAGTTTAGTTTTAATTACATCTAATTTTTGAGGATCTATAGCAACTTCTTTTACTTTAGCCAATTCTGCAAGTATCTCTGAACTTGCTTCTGGCAGAGGAAACTTTATACTAGCATTTTCTAAATATGCTTCTAATTTACCTGCAGTAAATTTATAATTTACTTCACTTCCAAATGTTTCGTATAGAGATGTACTCATTAACTATCTCCATTATCCTTAGGCGGTTTTGTTATTGCATTAGCAATTCCACTAGTAATACCGTCTATAAGATCATTTTCAATTTTTTGTTTCCAATCACCATATGTTGGTTTTACTGCTACAACATTATTAAGAGCATCTCCTATGAAATCACCAACACCTCCTAGATTGTCTGATAACCAATCACCTATAGGATCACTAGGTCCTTGTAATGGTTGTGCAGATCTAGGTCTTGTTCCTATACCAGGAAGATCGTTTCCTGATTTATTACCAAGGAATGCAAAGTCTGTTTCTTCTTCTAATGCAAGTGGTTTGAGATTTTCTTCTCCAGGAATAGTAAAGTCACCTATGTCTTCAAATCTATCTAAATCCACAGTTGCTAAATCAAAGTTCGCAATATCAAATGTAGTAAAGTTTTCATATACTAAATTTAAACTAAACTCCATAAAATCACTAGAAGAATAATCAATAGTTTTTGGTGCAAAGGATTTTATCATTGGTTTCATTAAACTGTATTGTACACCTTTGCCTCCAGCATATAGAATATAATCTATACGTTCAAAAAAGTTTTGATCTACTTGTAAGTTTATACCTGCTTCGTTACTATTAAAATTAGAACCTGCTCCAAAATTACTTCCTGCTAATTCTTCTGGCATTGGATTATAGAAATTAATATCTCTATCACCAAACTTGTTTTTATTCCTTGGGTCCATGTGTAGATATGCAAAGTATTTCATTAATACAGTAAGCCATTCATTGTTTACTGTATCAAAAACTGTTATATCCACAGGTGCATAAGTTACACCCGTAGTAACATTTCTCTTCTTATTGAAGTTGTTTTTCTCTACTATCTGAAAGTCGACCGAAGGAAGTTGAGCAGTTCTTACCAAACTGCTCATACTCGTTTTAAATGTTAGATTCTCATTACCTAATAACTGTAACACGTTTCTATTGAATATGAAATTCACATATCCCTGAAACTGCTGTCTAGGAGGATTAACTTCGGGCCTAAACCTGTAGTTATTCCTAAAGTCTCTAGCATAAAAGTTGTCTACTGTATTTTTACCAGTAAAACGTGTATATTTCACTAGAGTACTCCGTTATTATACTATAACGCCGCTATTGTCTGCTAGTGTGTTATCATCAGGGAACGGATTACCCGCTTCAACTCTTCCATTAATATCATTATCGCCTTGGAAGTGTGTTGCATTATCATAACGTATCATCATAGAGATTGTGACTTGATCGTTTGCACTATAGTCAGCATCACTGTAATCTGATTGTGTTAAGAAGCATCCTTCAAGGAACCAAACTTCACTAGAGCCTGCATTGACACCGTCTAATACTTCAATTTGCATATCAAACTTATAGTCAGAACCTGCGGCTGGTGTTGTTTGTTGGAAATGGTTAAGTTGTCTTTGTACCTGAGCACCAACTAACTTAGCAACTTTATTCTGTATATCATCCCTAATTGTCACTGTAATCGGGTCCCAAGAGTGTTTACCTTGTAAATAAGTTCTTGAGTTGTAACTATCAATAATTACTTCCTCATAATTTATTTTAGGTCTTACCACACTTTGAACGTTCTGTGTAAGTGACACAGTATTAGTAGAACCACCAAAGTTGTTTAGAAAACTCACACGGAATCTATACTTTAGTTTTGGCATTAAGATGCCAGAAGTACCGGTTCCGGTAGGTACACCAAACTTACTTTTTGTTTCTGTAGTTGCTGATGATGTTGCCATAATTTACTCCATTTGTTCTTTATGAACTAATTATACGAATATTTATCATCTTTGGGTCATTTTAATTAACTCTAGTTTTAATTCTGACACAAAAAAGGGCAGTAAAACCGCCCTTTTAATGTTAAGTTAATAAACTTATGCTGTTGAGCCCAATGTATTTTGGATTCTAATTGGTATGTAAATAAATTCAACTGCTTTAACAGGTTGTATTGCTACATCTATATACAATTGATTATTATCTATTCTAGCCGCTGTGTTATTTGTAGTATCACAAACTGTGATAAAGTCAAATAAACCTCTTTGTGCAACTAGTTGTCCAAGGAATCTATCTACTACTGTTTTTGCATTTGCTCTTGTTACTTCGTCATTTGGTTCAAACAAGAATGGCTTAACAATATCGTCAAGTCTTTCTCTAATGTAAACTACTAAACGTGCAACATTAACTCTATCTAATGCACTAGCATTTGGATTAAGAGTTTTCTGTCCAAATACAGCAATACCTCTTCCTGGGAAGTTACCAATTGGATTAACTTTGTTACTGTAAAGGCTATCTCTTTGACCTTCACTTAGTGCTACTGCTTCAAACTCGCTTTGTGCAGAGTCTAAATATCCAACACTTGAAACATTGTTTACTAATCCTCTTTGGAATCCTGCTGGAGCAAACCATGGGAAAGCAACCTGGTCGTTAAATGCAATAGTTCTTAAAGCCATATAACTTGCTGGAACCATAACATTTGTACCGTCTAGGTTTGTTGCTAAACCATGTGGGTAATATACAGCCGCATATGGTGATGAACTAACTAATCCGTCTTCACCGTTTACTGTTGCGTTATTTGTATTATTTGCCCATGCCGCCGTACTTGTAGAATCAGCCGCTAATCTAAGTGGTGCGTCACCAACTACGAATGCAGTATTTTTTCTATCTGTACTTAAAGTAATCATCTCATCAAGTAGCTCACCATAACCAGGACATGCAATTAGATTAAATCTATTTGTTTCATTTCTGATTTCTGAACTTGCTGTAACGGCACTTTGAAGTGCTGTAACAACTACTTGTCTTTGAGCCTTACGCATCATGTAAGGAGAGCCATCTGCTTTATTGCCAGAATGATCTTTCCATAAACCGCTTGTTGCGTCATACTTTTTAACATTGCCAACAGAAGCCATTTTGTTCCATGCCAACATACCACTTGGGTATAATGCAGGATTAGGCAATCCGTTTGCTGTTGATATTAAACTACCATCGCTACTTGCTCTAAAGTCTCCAAATAGGATACCGTCTGAAGTTACTTGGTCTGCATTATCTACTAATACCCAAGCACCTGCGGCACTATATTTGTAAATTTTAGGGAAGTTTTCTAAATCACTGCTATCAATCCAAATATCACCTGTTGATAATGAACTTGAACCGTCTGCTTGTTTAGTTGGCTGTGAAGCCGCGAATTGTACATCACCACTGTATGTAGACCATGAACCACTATTTTGATAAAGGATATCAACGTTTGTATTAGAAATGTTGTTATCATACCAAAGATCGCCCTCTGTAGCCGCACCTGTAAGTGTTGTTGCACTTGCTGTGAAACTTAGGTCTTTAAAGTTACTGTATGTACCAGCGGCAATATTAATGTTTGCAGAACCATATCCTGAAACATTACCATCTGCTATTTTAATATCTTTACCTGTACTTGTTGTAAAAGTAATTTTACCACCATCATTTGATGCTGATACAGTATTTGCAAAAGTTGTTACTGCATTAGCACCTGATAATGCTGACTGAATATCAGTTACTAAGTTATCAACTGATGCTGTTGCACCACCTGTTGAGAAAGTAACCGGTATCGCTGTTCCTTCATTAATTGTAATGTTGAAACTTACTTTACCAGAGTGTGATTGAACGTCTTGTGTACCTGTTAATGCAGATGAACTTGCTACTGATAATGTAGATTCACCATTATGTCTTTGTAAAGTAATATTTGCTACGCCATCTTCGCCTTCAGTATTTGCCCATAAATCACCAACTTTTGGTGAACTATAAGTATTTGAATATACTGAATCTGACTTAGAATCTATAACAATTGATTCTGTTGAAAATTGTCCAGTTGTTGAACTATACAATTTAACTACAACATTTGAACCGTTGTTTGCTGATGTTGTTCTAATGTGAACATCACCTGCTGTTAATGAGCCACCACCTGATTTTGTAGATGGAATTGCTAAATGACTTGCAAATTGGAAGTCACCTGCTGATCCACTTACAGCACTTGACCATGCTGAGGAACCAATGTTTCTCCATGTACCACTTAGTTTCTGGAAGAAACTAATTTTAGGTTGTGTACCACCTGAAGTTGTAAGATAAACGACACAATATTCGCCGTCTTGTCCAAAACTTGCTTTTGGTGTTACACCGTCTGAATCTATATCAGATGCTGTTGGTTGTTTAACTGTTTGTTTTACCCATGCACTTGAGACATACTCATACACTCCCCAACTAGTTGCGGATGTATCTAACCAATATGAACCGTTAGCAGGATTATTTGTTGGTGCTGTAGCACTTGACGACAAGTCACCTAAATCTACATCTGCTCTTAAAACGTATGCTCTATTGGCTATTCCCAAGAAACTATAGGCTGAAAGTAAACCACATTCGTTTTGCTCATCACCATGTAAAGGTGTAGAACCACTTGTTTTGAATATTGGATTACCATAGTTTTGTAATAACTCTCTTTGACTTGTAATCAATTTGAGTTTATTTGCATTTGCTGATGTTGTGAAAGCGGCTGTACCACTACCGTCAGGTGCTGTTTTATCCTGTGCTGTTGCAATAACAATCAAAGGAACTGAACCGGCACCGGCGGGGGCGTAAAAACTTTCGTCTGTAGTCGTTACACTAACACCAGGACTTACTAAAGTTGCCATATTGTTCTCCTTAAGAAATATTTCTTACATGTATTTATCAGAATACTGTATTTTAACGTATTTAAGGAATTTAGGAGGTATTACGTGGTATTATATTAATTTAAGAGGTTGCTTGAATTCGCCTGTTTTCCAATCTCTTATGTTTTCTACTTGCTTGGCTAGATCTTCGAGGGTTCCATTATTATCAATAATGTAATCAACTGGGTAGCCTGCCCAGTTCCATTCACTTTCATGAACGTCTCTGTATTTCGTTTGCATAATTTTTCTGTGTACAACGTTTTCGTGTGCCGTTTTTGCTACTTCAAACCATTCAGGAAGTTCACCACGTTGTACCCAAATTACAACTCCGCCCATATTTTTAATTAAATCTAATTCGTTTCTAAAACGGGCATCACTTATAACAGTACATGGTGCATTTTCTTTTTGTTTTCTTATGCGATATTCTAAACTATTAAGCCAAATATCTTGATCAAAGTGATTTCTTAAAACTTCTGTACCCATTAATTGTAATGCTAATCTAGGAGTAAAATTTGGTACACCTAATTTTTTAGTCCAAAACATATCAGGTGTTTCTCTATATTCTCTGCTTTCTATAGTATCACCTTCCAGCATAGATCTTTCCCAGCCAAAAATGCTGGAACAAACGTCTTTAAGGGGAGAGGCAAAACTGTCATGGACACAACCTCGTTCTACAAACATATTGGCTACTGTATCTTTGCCACTGCCTATAAAACCAGTTATACCTATTAACATTACCCTATTACAAATCCTAATGGAGCATTACCCTCTTCTTTCTGAAATAATGACTCTCTATGTTTATCTATTTCTGCTATTGCTTCTTGTTTCAATGCATCACCATTTAACTGTATGGCGCCACCTGCTCCAGGTAAGCCACTAGCATATTTACTTCTTGCTTCACCTAACATCATCTTAGACTGGGCCAAGGAATATCCTGCCAACCAGTTAGCCGCATATATATCTTTAAGTAAAATACTTTCTGGTATAAAGTTGTATATGCCTACTGCAATTTCTTCTTCGTGTCTAACGTTTCTTAAAATTTTAAGTCTTTTGGTATTTCTATTCCAAAGGAAATTATATTCACTACCAAATACTCTGCCTAAGACTTCTTTATATTGACTAAAGGCATCAAAAACTGCTAGTCCTCCCATTTGCCCTGCTTGTAACAAGTACATATTATTGAATGCCACATCAAAAGGATCAAAGTTAGTACCACCACCACTGTTAGTACCTACACCCTTTCTGTACAATCTACGTACTTCCATTACTTCATCTGGTAATGTGTACTCTGTTACACCTTCAAGTGTAGTTAAAAATAAAGCACTTTCTTCTACAGCACCTGCACTAAGTTGTCTATATAGAGCGATTGCCTTGTTTATAGCAATATCATAATGTGCTCTATCTAATTCTACGTCAACAATACCATCTGCCAGACGTATTTGCAACTCTTCTACAAGTTCTTCTCGATTATTATATCCTATTTGATCTACTGGCATACTACTATTTATCAGATTTTGTATTAAAACGCCTGAAGTATGATAGTATTATCGTTCATTCTACCGTTCATCTTTATGCCTGTAGTAGTTAATTCATCAAATGCTTTAGCAAATTTTGTTTTTGCTTTGCCTGTCCAATTACTAATTTGTTCTTTTGGTTTTCTAAGTGTCTTTTGCATACTAGAGTCTTCACAGAAGTCCTGTATAGTAGTTCCTTTTACCATTAAGCCATCTCTACCCATATTTCGCGGATCTTTGTTTTTAGCATGATATACGCCTAACTTTCTTGTTTTAGTATTATAAACCCATATTTCATTTGCATGAACAATTTCTGTAGGATGAATACTTGCTATGCCTAGTTCACTACAATTAATCTGGAACTTTAACTTTTTAATAATACTTTCTTTACTTCTTGCTCTAGGCTTACGAGCCTTTCTTGTAGTTTTTTTAGTTTCTATAATTGTATCACATGCAGTATTAATCTTTTCAAAAAACTCTAAATAATTTTTTCTTTGCTTTACAGATAAATGTCCGTAACCTTCTTTTATATCTGGGTCTGACCATTCTTTAACTTCTAGTGCTTCTTGATATGCAGGACTAAAATCATCTTTTATAATTTTTGCATGATTGGCTTTGATTTCAGGTTGATGTACGAGCATATTTTTATATGGATCGAAATCTTTTAAATTATATTCACCTTCTACAAGAAGATCTAATTGATGTTCCCACTCAGCACAAAGATCATTTACCTGTTGCTTCATTCTTTCCTGAATACTAATTACCTTTTTAGGATTTTCCTTAGCCTTTTCTTTCTTTTCTGATATTGCTTTCTTACCACGTGCTATCCATTCTTCTTTTCTTCTTTCGTGATAATGGCCTTGTATGTTTTCTGGCATGTATCCTAGCCTGGACCAAACATAACAGGATAGTCCTGCCGCACTAAAAGACCAATCAGGGTTTGCTAAGATAATTTTTATATCTTCTTTATCCCAACCTGATGCATCTCTAATCCATTTTTTGCAGGCATCAATAACTTTTTTACGAGGTATCTCTGTTCTTACAAAATATTCACAACCTCTAAATGCTTTTTCCTGTTCTACAGGATCTGTAATTAGCATTAAGGTTTTCCATTCTGGCTCTTTAGTAACGTATATACTTCTGGTCTTTGCTTTTCTTCTTGCCATGTATGTGTTTAGTCCTCAAATAGTTCTTCTCTAGGATTAACATATAGCATTTGAATTGCTATAGGCCAATTCTTAAATCCAACTATTTTATTTTTATCTTTCAATACACCTTTAGTATGAAAAAACTGAGTCAAAGATAACATACCTTCAAATCTGCCTTCTTTTTGACCTGCTTTATACATAAAGTATGAGTTGGCCATAATAAAGATGCCAAATATAAAATAAATTTCCATAATACTCCTCAATAAAAATTTAGTCTAACAGAACTTTATTTATTTGTCAAGACTTATTTTTACCAAGGTAGTCTCCGTATCTATCAGAAATTATTAGTTTTGGTGGTGAAAAGGTTATTTTTGACTGTCACATGGTAGATATGACATAATTTTACTTGCCTTTAGAAAATCGCCTGTCCTGATTATGTGGTATATTATTTTCTAAGACATCTTTCCAAACAGCAATAGTTCTATCCAATCCTTCGCTTAATTCTACTTTTGGAAACCAGCCTAGTCTACTTGTAATTTTATGATTGGTACTATTTAACAAGTAAATTTCTCCTGGACGAGGAGGTTTAGTATTCCAATTAACATGTCCGTCCCAACCAATTTTACTTGCTATAAGTTTTACATAATCTTTAATTTTGATTGCATTATCAGGACCTATACAAAATATTTCTCCAGCACATTCATCTGGATGTGTAATAACTGTTTCCCAAGCATCTAACAAATCATCAATGTAAATAAAGTTTCTGTAGGGCTCGCCATATCCCAAATTTATCTCTTTAGGATTTTTAAGCATTTGTGTAATTATTTGTTCAGTAACAAAGAAGTCATTGTCTTTTCTACCGTATGCATTTGTTTGTCGTATTGCTGTAAATGGTAAGCCATAACTTCTGTGAGCATATTCTAAATATTTTTCACACCCATACTTTGCAACGGCATAGGGGGCATTTGGATTTGGAGGTGTTGCTTCATTGAATGCTATTATACCTTCTTCTTTGCCATCTCTGATTAAATCGCTTATAGGTTGCCAACCGTAAACTTCCATTGTTGATGCAAACACAAAGTTTTTAAGGTTAGGTAATGTTGCGGCTATTTCAATAAGATTTACTGTGCCTACATAATTAACTTCGCTAAAAGTAATTTGCTCGTAAAAACTATCTTGTACTTCTGTTCTAGCCGCTAAGTGTACAATTATTTCAGGATCAAACTGTTTAATCTGAAAACCTACTTTGGCATGATCTCTTAGATCTTCTTTTAAAAATTCTAACTCATGCTTGTCTTTGAGCCTTTCAACCATATGCTGGCCAATAAAACCGTCTGCTCCTGTTATGAATATTCTCATGTGTGTTCCTGTATTTTTTTAAATTTGTTATCTATATTTATAAGATCATATTTAAACTTTTTCTCAAAAAGATAATTTTTAGGAAAAGGTTTAGGTGGATAATTTTCTAAGCAACTAATCTTTCCTGGAAATTTTTTATATAATTCTAAAATATTTAAATACCTATCCTGTATCCTT
>Ga0163109_10002530_pt1 | contig 14242 bp, 16 predicted proteins | sample CRUFie1St13metaG_FD_108704 | JGI IMG/M metagenome (GOLD analysis project Ga0163109, IMG submission 108704) | Marine microbial communities from the Costa Rica Dome - CRUD Field 142mm St13 metaG | ecosystem: Environmental > Aquatic > Marine > Oceanic > Photic zone | place: Costa Rica: the Eastern... | reverse complement strand
TTTAATTTTTTCACCTGCTTTAATTATTTTTGTTATCCAATTCATTTAATTTTATTTTTTAACCTTTTAACTACATTAGTAACATTTGTGACAGCATTTTGTCCTCTTTTAATAGAGCTAGTTATTTCTTTACAAATCGCACTTCCAACAACTAATCCATCAGCTTTTTTTAGAGACTTTATTGTTTTTTCAGTTATTCCGAATCCTATGACTACATTTTTAGATAAATTCTGTTTTTTTATCTTTGAATATTCCTCTAATATTTTTTTTGGAGAAACTTTTAATTTTCCTCCAGTCGTAGACAACATGCTAATGTAATAAATCATATCATGGGAATTTTTGACAATTTGTTTTAAACGTGTTCTTGATGTAGTAGGTGAAATAAGCTGAATAAAATTAATATTTTTTTTTTTACATTTTTCAGCAAAATTTTTGTTTTCAGGAAATGGTAAATCTACAACAATGAGACCATCTACTTTTGATTTTTGGCATTTTTTAATAAATTTATTTTCATCATATTGATAAATCATATTGTAATAACCCATTAAAATAATTGGTTTGTTTTTCTTAAGTTTTTTAAATTGACTTACAATTGAAAAAACATCATTAATTTTAATCCCATTTTTGATTGCACGATAAGCGCTAGTTTGTATCTGACCACCATCAGCAATTGGAGTGTTGTGAGGAAAGCCTAATTCACAGATATCAGCATATTTAGAGATTGATTTTAGTATTTCAAACGATTTTTTTTTTGTATTATCTCCAGCGACTGTATATGTGAGTAAAGCTGGTCTATTTTCACTCTTTATAATTTTGAATGTTTGATGAATTAAAGAATTACTCATTAATATTTTCTTAATCTTTGTTTTAATATATCCCTATCTTTTTTTGCATCTCCACATGAGTTTATAATACAAATCGTATCTTTACTTAATTTGGGAGCAATTTTAATTGCCTCTGCAAAAGCATGACTAGGTTCTAAACTTGGGTTTAATTTTTCAAACTTAGTTACTAGTCTGTATGCATTCAAAGCCTCCTCATCAGTTGCAAAAGTATATCTTGCTCTTTTAGTATCTTTTAAAAAACAATGAATTGGACTTACTCCAGGATAGTCTAGACCAGCACTAATTGACTCTGTTTCATGAATTTGCCCTTCATTATTTTGACAAACATAAGATGCAGCGCCATGTAGAATTCCAATTTTAGCATTTCTACTCAAAGGTGCAGCGTGTAATTTTGAATTTTTTGGACCACCTGCTTCAACACCAATTAATTCAATATATTTTTTATTATAATCAATAAATTCACTCCAAAAACCATAAGCAGAACTACCACCTCCTACACAATTGATAAGCTTAATTTTTTTTGGAATTTTTTTAAATTTTTTTATTAATTGAGTTTTTAATTCTCTAGAAATTTGAGCAGTACTCCATCCACAAATTTTCACAAAAATATTTGGTCCAACTGTGGAGCCTACACACATATGTGTATTATCACAGTTTGATACCCAATATCTCATACATTCACTTACAGCATCTACCAAAGTTTGACTTCCAGTATAAACAGGCACAATTTCAGCACCATTTCTCCTCATTGCATCACAATTAGGTTTTTGTCTTTTAATATCTTTAGCTCCCATAAAAATTTTACACTTAAGGCCAAATTTTTTAGCAGCCATGCTTAACATCTTACCCGCATATCCAGCTCCTGTATCCCCAACAATGTATTTTTTACCCATAGCTTTACATATCAAAGCGTGAACAGTAGCGTTATATATTTTATGAGCTCCACCATTAGCTTCAGACACAACTTTTGCCCAAATTTGTGCACCACCTAGATGATTAGATAGATTTTCTAATTTTACAAATGAAGTAGGAGAACCAATATAATTTTTGAAGTAAAAATCTCTTTTTTTTATGAATTTTTTATCTTTTCTTAGTTTTTCAAATTTTATGGTCAAGTCCTCAATTGGTTTTTTAAGAGTTTCAGGGATAAAGCTACCACCAAATTTTCCACCCCAAAATCCATATTTGTCATGTTGATCAATTAAGGGAACATTTTTTTTTAATTTCATATTATAAATTTTTTATTTTATTTAAAAAAACATTTATTTTGGAAACATCTTTATATCCATCAGTTTCTAATCCACCGGATATATCAACAATATGTGCTATTTTTTTTAAATTTTCAAGATTATCATCTATTTGAATATTGCCAGCAATCATAATTTCTTTATTTAGATTCAATTTTTCTATAAGTGCGTGATCAAACGACATACTATTTTCGTATCCTTTACTATCAAATAAATAAATATCTGTTGTATCAATAAATTTTTTGTATTTACTTACATCTCTAATATCATTTACAGTAATCGCAGTAATAATTTTCTTATTATATCTTTTTTTTATCGATTTTATTTTATCAGGGTCACAATCATAAAGTTGATAATAGTCAAATGGCAGTCCATTAATTTTATCTAGAATATTTTGATCAGGATTTACAAGGACTGCAACATAGAAAGAATTTTTTTTTTCAATTTTCATAAGCTCTTTTAATTTTTCAAAATCAACATATCTTTTTGATTTTGGATAATTAACAATAAATCCTATAAATTGCGCTGGATAGTTATGATTAACTATAAAGTTTAATATTTTAGAGTCTGAAACTCCACAAATTTTAGACTTAAGTGTCATTGCTTTAAATGATCAATTAATCTATTAATATTTTTTTTGATATTACCTTTTGTTATAGGCCTTCCTATCACAAGCCAATCACTTCCATTTTTAAAAGCTTGTTTTGGTGTTAAAATTCTTTTTTGATCATTATTATTTAAATTTAATCTTATTCCAGGGGTAATGATTTCTTTTTTGAATACTTTTTTAACAATTTTAACTTCTTGAGCACTACAAACTATTGCATCTAGTTTGGCCTTTGAAGCTAGTTTTGCTTGGTGTAAAACTAATTTTTTTACATCTTTATTAAAACCAATTTGCTTTAAAGCTTTATTATCTAATGAGGTCAATATTGTTACCCCTACCAGCTTAACTTTACCAGATACTTTTTTTGAAAAAGATAAAGCCTTCAGTCCAGAACTAATATGTATCGTTAAATAATTTATTCTTAGGTCTTTAATTGCATTTATAGCAGAAACGCATGTATTTGGAATATCATGAAGTTTAAGATCGGCAAAAATAATTTTATTTCTTAATTTCGATATAAAATTTCTTCCGTTTTTTGAATTTAAAAATTCAAGACCAAATTTATATCCAATCTTTAAATTCGGAATTTGTGTTTTTTTAATAATTTCATTAATTTTTGAAACATTAGTATTGTCACAAGCAACGAATATTTTATTCTTCTTCATTATTTAATTTCTTAAACAAATCTTTAGCCATTTTGAAGTGAATTGTTTTTTTTTCAGGTGTATTTACTTTCTCGCCTGTTTTTGGGTTTCTTGAAATTCTTGCTTTTTGTAAATTAGATGAAAAAACTCCAAAACCCCTAAGTTCTACTCTCTCATTTCTTTTAAGGGATTGTTTAATTTCTTTTAAGATAATATTAGTGAATTTTTCTAGGTCTTTTTTGAGAAAATTTGGATAATTTTTTGAAAGTTGTTTTAAAAGCTTTGATTTTACTGCAGCCAATTTTTTAATCTTTATCTTTATCTTTCTTTTTTAAATCCTCGGATAAGGATGAGAATGGTAAATTCTTTCCTGAACCTTCAGCTCCATATTTTTCCAAGGCCTCTTTTTTTTCTATCTCTTCTAAGAGTTTTATACTCAAAATAGCTTTTCTTTTAGCAAAATCAAGTTCGGCTATCGCACAATCAATTCTTTCACCACCTGTAAATCTAGTTGGTCTTGCATCTGCTGCATTAATTGCAATTTGAGATTTTTTAATATTGAAATCCATTTCACATCCTTCCGGTCTTACAATCAAACCTTTGTTATCCGTTGATACAATTTTCACTGTTATAGTCTGATTAATCTTTTTATCTTTAAACCAATCGAAAGGATCTTTTTGTGTTTGTCGAAAACCTACTCTAACTTTTTGCTCCGAAACTTTAATCTCTAAAACTTTTACTTTAATTTTGTCTCCTTTTTTATACTTTGCTAATTCTTCTTCACCATTATTAAGATAAGTTAGATCGTTACAATGTAAAAATGCGTCGATGTCAATGTCACCAACTTTTAGAAAAAGTGAATATTCATTTTTGTTAACTACTTCTCCCTCAACAATAGTTCCGATTGGATATTTTTTTTCAAATATTTCAAAAGGATTTTCTTGAGTTAATTTATGAGAAATAGCAACTCTTCGTTTTTCTTTATCTATCTCTGTTATTACACAATCAATCTCTTGTCCAATTTTAAACATCTTTTTTGCAGAAACATTTTTTTTTAACCAACTTAGTTCACTTGAGTGAAGTAAAGTAGTTAAACCTGGCTCTAATTCACAAAAGGCGCCAAAGTCCATTATCTTTACTACCTTAGCTTTATAAACCTTTTTTAATTCGTAATTCTCAATATGTTCAAAAGGATCAGGCGACAATTGTTTGACTGAACACCCTACTTGTAATTTTTCTTTATCAACTGAGATAACCTTTAGGTCGTGTTTTTCTCCAATATTAAAAACTTCATCTGGGTGATGAACTCTTGAATACGAAATTTCCTGTAAATGAACTAGTACATCAAGTTCACCATTAACGTTAAAAAAACATCCAAAAGTACTGTAACCCTTTACTTCAGCATCTTTAATTATATCTCCGACTTTATATTTTTCGATAATCTTAGCTTTATCTTCTTTTTTATGAGATGAGATAATCTCTCTCCTGGACACGCATGCATTCCCTCGAACTTTGTCTAATTTTATTAACGCAAATTTTTGAGGTTCATTCATTAAATGACTGATATCTTTTAATGGTTTAGAGTCGATTTGAGATCCTGGAAGAAACATTAATGAACCAGTATCGATATGTTCTACAATACATCCTCCTTTACACTTAGATGTGATCTTACCCATTATTGGTTCATTTTTCTCATATGCCTCGACGAGTTTATCCCAACCTTTTATTTTCATTGCTTTTGAGGCAGAGACTAGAACTTCTCCGTTTTTATCTTCAATTTTTTCAAGTAATACTGATATCGTCTCTCCGACCTTTATCTTATCGGACATACCCATGCTTTTTAATTCATTTATATCAAGCACAGGTTCGCTTTTAAGTCCTTCAACAAATAAAAAAACAAATTTTTCTGTTATTTTATTTATTTTTCCCTCAATAATTTTTCCTTCTTCAATATTGATTTTAGAAAGTTGACTATTTAATAGCTTTTCAAACTCCTTAGAGGCAGGTGATGAAAGGTCCTTAAATATTTCCATTTATATAGTTTAATTCTTTCTGTTTTAATTTTTAAAAAACTTGGAACTTTTAGTTAAATTTGGCCTTTTAATCAACATAGAATCTTGTGATATTTTTTTGATTTATTTTGAAAATAACGTAATTTTTTCGCTTTTTTAATGATTTAAAAGGTATCTTTCAAAATTTTCACTTAATCTGAGCTCCAAGTTGTTTAATTTTCCTGAGAAAAGAGGGAAAGGAAGTATTTATTGAGTTTTTATCAAATATTTGCCAATTACCTCCAAAAATTAATGCGGCTATAACACTTGTCATAAAAACTCTATGATCATTCAAAAAATTTTTTATTTTGATGTTTTTTTTTATTTCTAATTTAGGATTTCCATAAATTTTAATACTATCTTTTGATACTACATTTTTAATTCCCATCTTATCTAAAATCTTAGATCCCCACAAAAGTCTAGGACTCTCTTTCTGATTAAGTTCTGACAATTTTTTGAAATATGAGACACCTTTAGCTTTTGCAGCAACTAGGAAGATCAATAAAAACTCATCAATTGCCTCACTGTTTAATTTAATTGGACAATTTATTGATTTTAACTTTTTTGTACTTTCTACATATAAATCCGCTATTTTTTCCCCTTTATAAATTCTTTCATTATTAGTTTTTATTTTAATCCCCATTAATTTTAGAATCTTTAATATACCTGTCCTAGTTGGATTAACATTTACATTTTTAATATTTATTTTTGAATTTTTTGACAAGGCTGTAAGAATAATAAAAAATGCACTAGAGCTTATATCGGCTGGGATTTTATAATTAAGTGGTTTAATTTGCTTACCACCATGAATATTTATGTAATCAAATTTTTTATCCTTAAAAATTTTTATTGGTAAGTTAAGATGTTTAAATAACAATTCAGTATGATTACGAGATTTTTTTGCTTTAATTTTTGTTATACCTTTAGTATTTAATGCGGCTAGCATAATGCTACTTTTACATTGAGCTGAACCTTTATTTTCGTAGAAATTTATTGGTCTTGGTTTATTTGTACCATTAATATAAATTGGAAGCTTTCCTGAATTTGTTTGGAACGTTGCACCGAAGTTCGATAAAGGTTTAGTAACTCTTTGAAAATCTCTTCTAGATAAACTTTTATCACCGATAATTTTTATTTTTTCATTTGCGTGGATTAAGAGTCCAATCAAAAGTCTTCCAAGCGTACCTGAGTTACCAGCATTCAAAACTAAATTTTTCTTATATTTAAATTTATTTAGTCCAAGACCTATAATTTGACAAAAATTTTTGGTTAGTCTCACTTTAATTCCAAGTTTCTTTAAACATCTTAATGTATCGATTACATCCTCAGATCTTAAAAGATTTATAGATTGTGATTTTCCCGATGCTTGAGAAGCCAATAGTGCCCATCGAATTGACAAACTTTTATCGCCTTCAATGATTAAGTTTTTATTAAAAGGCCGAATAATTTTAGAAATGCTTATAAAATTTTTCATTGTATTTTTAATTAACTAATCTTAAAAGACTCTCCAAAATAAACATTTTGGGCATCAATATTTTGGATCAAATTAGTAGGAGTTCCATGAGCAACAACTTTCCCATTATGAATTATTGCTGCAGTATCAACACATGCTAATAAATCTCTAGCTTGGTGATCGCATAAAATAACAGAGATATTGTTATTACTTTGTAGGTCAACTATAATTTCTTGCAAGGTTTTTATTGTCATCACATCTAATGCTGCAAATGGTTCGTCAAGCAGAAGAATTCTTGGATCAGATATTAATGCAATTGCGATAACTAGTTTTTTTCTCTGTCCACCCGATAGAAAATCCGCCCTTATATCTCTAACAGGATCAAGTTCAAATTTTGAAATTAAGGAGTCAATCTTTTCTCCTCTATAACTTTGATTTTCTATAGTTATTTCAGCTATTGCTTTTAAATTTTCATAGACTGTTAAGTCATGAAAAAAACCACCATGTTGCGGTACAAAACCTATCTTAAATTTTAGAGTTCTTTGATAAATTGGATAATCATTTACAATTTCAGTATTTATTGAAATTTTACCAAAATCAGGAGAAAGCAATCCAGTGATTAGGTTAAATATTGTTGATTTACCTACTCCATTCGGTCCTAATAATCCTAATATTTGACCATTATTTAATCTTAAATTTAAATTATCTAGTATTATTTTTCTCCCAAATTTAAGAGAAATTTTATCAAGTCTTAAAATTGATCTATTTTCTTTAAATGATTTAATCCTAAATTTTTTGATATTTGACATATTTTTTTTTTTTGTTCATTTAGAAGAAATTTCAATTTTCTCATTATCGTTTTGCATAAAAATTTCCATATTTTTTGACATTAAGTTTAATTTAACATTATCAGCTTTAACAGTCCCTTGTAAGCCCTCGTATACAACATTTTCATAAATTTTAATAATATTTTTGTTAAAATTAATATCTAGTTTTTCTGACAGGAGCACATTAGTTAGATAAATTACTTTAACATTATTGGAAAAACTAGTGTTGTAGTTTAAGTTGTTGTAAGAAGCATTTTTTGATGTAATGATTAGTGGAATTCCATCTTTATCATTAAAAATAGCCGTAACGAATTGCATTTCAACAATTTCAATATCATCTTCATATTTTAACTCACTTAATTCAGCAGTAATAGTATATTTTGTGTTGTTATCAAAAGTTACATTATATTCAAGATTTTTGATTAAATTGTTGTCACTCTCTAAAAGTGAAGAATTTTTTTTTATTTCAATTTCTTTTAAGTCTGAGGTTTTATTAGTTTTTAAGAAATTAAAGTAAAATGAAAATGATACTATAATCAGAATAAGAAAAATGAATAATTGGATTAACTTTTTCATCAATTATTTTAAATTTTTGATAAGGTCATGAATATGTATTACTCCAATAGTTTTTCTTTTGTTTCCTTTTTTAAAGACACAAACATTAGTTATTTGTCTTTTATTCATTTGTTTCAAAACATCTGTAGCAAGTGTATTTTCCTCTACACAAAATGGATTTTTTGTAATAAAAAATTTGATTTTTGAATTATCGATCTTTCGTTTTTTTTGAACTAATCTTTTTAGGTCTCCATCTGTGAAAATTCCAGTTGTTAAACCTTGATTATTAATAGTCACAATAAAACCGAGACCTTTTAAATTGAGGGTTCTTAATGCGTTCTTCATAATTTGACCTTCATAAACGAATGGTACTTTTTTCTCAGTTAACATTAAATCTCCTGCAGTTTTTAATTTTTGTCCTAAATTTCCCGAGGGATGAAATTTTTTAAAATCTAGTTTACCAAATTTTTCTTTTCTCATTAAAGCAATTGAGAGCGCATCCCCTAATGATAATTGCATTGTAGTACTTGATGTAGGAACTATACCGTCACCAGACTCCAATACTTCAGGAATAAATAATTTTATATTTGAGGATTTATATAAATGTGAGTCCTTATTTGAAACGATACCAATCAAAAGAATTTTATTTATTTTTGCATATTTAATTATATTTTTTAATTCTGATGTATTTCCAGAATAACTTATTAATATAAGTATATCTTTATTTGTAATTCTACCTAAATCTCCATGGGAACAATCAGATGCTGAAATTGGAAAAGAGGGGGTACCCACTGAAGAAAGTGTAGCTGAAATTTTGGACGCTATTATACCACTTTTTCCTACTCCACATATTATTACTTTAGATTTACATTTTAAAATTGCTTTAACAGCATCATCAAAAGATTCATTTATAGAATTCTTAAGTTTTTTTAGAGCTCTTATTTGTAAATCTACTACATCTTTTCCTATTTCATTTATTTTATTTTTCATGATTTAATGTGACCAGATATCATCTTTAAATAATGCTAAATCAAGATCAACTCTTGTTTTTAAAAATTTTAAACAATCATTATATAAATTTATTCTATTTTCTCTTATGAGAATTTTGTTAAGTTCTTCATGAATCTTGTGAAGGAAAATGACATCATTTGCGCAATATTTAAGTTGTGCTTGAGTAAGGTCTCCACCGAAATCAGAACTTTGAGATTGTTTGCTTATATCGACATTAATAAATTCTTTTATAAGAGTTTTTAAAGAATGATTGTCCGAATATGATCTTGCTAATTTTGATGCAATTTTAGTATCTAAAACGTTTTCAATATCTATTTTTAGATAGTGTTTAATATGAGCCATATCAGCTCTTGCGTAATGAAAAATTTTTTTGACATTTTTGTCACTTAGTAATTTTTTTAGGTTTGGCGCATTATAGGTATCTCTATTTAATTGAACTATGTGAGCATCATTATTTCCACTAGAAACTTGAATGAGACAAAGTGGATCTCTTCGAACATTTAAACCAAGAAATTCTCCATCAAAACTACATATATTGCCTAAGTTTAAATCTTCTGGTAGATCATTCTTGTGTAGTTTAATATCAATATTCATTTTTAATTATATATATATGAAAGCAAAAAATTGTCTAATTTTTGGTGGAAGCGGTCAAATTGGTAGAAATCTTATAAGAAAGCTTACGAAAAATAACTATAAAGTAACAGTAGTAACAAGAAATATTCATCAAAAAAGTTATATAATTAAAACTCAAGCAAATCCAGGCTATATAGATGTAGTAGAGTCAAATATTTTTGATGAGAAAAAAATTAGAAAACTTTTTGAAAATTCAGAAATTTGTATAAATTTAATAGGAATATTATATGAAAAAAAAAGTAGTTCTTTTGAAAATATTCACTCTCTATTTCCATCAATCTTAGCCAAACTTTGTAAAGAATACAAATTAAAACACTTCATACATTTATCTGCTTTAGGAATTAATGAGGCTATAGACTCTAATTATGCGAAAAGTAAATTAAATGGTGAGACAAATATATTAAAACATTTTCCTTTATCAACAATATTGAGACCATCAGTAGTTTATTCTGTTGATGATAATTTTACAACTACGTTTATGACATTATTAAACAGACTTCCAATATTTCCATTATATTATTCAGGTAAAACTAAATTTATGCCTATTCACTGCTCTGATCTAACTGATATAATTTACAGTGTTATATCAAAAAATATTTCTTCTAAAATTGTGGAATGCGTGGGGCCAAAAATAATTTCTTTTCGAGAAATTATTGAAATTTTGTTAAAATTGATAGATAAAAAAAGAATTCTTTTACCTTTACCTTTGCCAATTGCAAATTTGTCAGCGAAATTTTTTCAATTATTTCCAAAACCCTTGCTTACTCAAGATCAATTAAGATTACTGAAATTTGACAATATTGTATCAGGAAAATACAAAACTAACTCAGATTTTGGTATTCCAAGTTTGAGAAATTTTGAGGACGAAGTTGAAAAATATTGCTTTATGTGGAAAGAGGGCGGTCAATTTTCGACTAAAAAGTATAATTTAGAGAGAGATAGTAATAAATAGTTTTATTAAGCTGATTGAATTTTCTTTTCAATAAATTCTGGAATTTCTTCCTTATTTTCAACATTCTCTTTTTTGTTTTTTGGCTGATATGCATATAGCAGATGTAATTTACAATAAGAAAAATCTTTTAATGAGGATCTTCCACAAAAATAAAAAGACTTCTCATCTGGATGACCTATAGGCCATTTACATGAGTTTTCAGTTAATTCTTCTAGCTGCTTAGGATTTTCTGGCTCAAAATCTTTTTCAATAATTAAAGATTTAAATCTACTTCTTCTTCCTCTTTTTATTTTTTTATTCTTGCTATCGAATGTATTTTCAAAACTTTGATTAGATGTTGCGGCTCTAGTTTTAATTTTAGCAGACAGGTTAAGTCTATGTGCTTTACCTATAACAGCATTTCTGCTTATACCGCCAATTATTTCAGCAATTTGGCTAGCAGTGTTACCTTTACCCCAAAGTTCTTTAAGTTTATTAACTTTGTCTTCAGTCCAACTCATAAATTCTATATAATGTATTAATGAATATATAACACACAATATAGTGTTATTGATTAATAATTAACAAGGAAAATTTGAGGTTTATTAACATTTATTTTTAATTTTGCATCCTTTACTTTCAATCACCACTTGTATCTATCTATTTTAATTTATAGAAGAATTTTAAAATATAATAAAAAATGAGTTTTTTAGCAAAAAATTATAATAGAAGAAAAATTTCTTTTGTAAGAGGAAAGGGAAGTTATCTTTACTCTTCAAAAGGAATTAAGTACTTGGATTTTGTTCAAGGAATAGCAGTAAATTCTTTAGGACACGCCAATCCAAAATTAATTAAGGTTATTAATAATCAATCCAAAAAACTTTGGCATGTATCAAACTCTTTTATTATTCCTGAGGGTGAAATTTTAGCAAAAAAACTCGCTAAAAAAACATTTGCTGATTTTGTAATATTTCAAAATAGTGGAGCCGAAGCAACGGAAGCTGCAATTAAAGTAGCAAGAAGATATTTTTTTTCTATCGGAAAACCTAAAAAAAATAGAATTTTATGCATAAAAAACTCTTTTCATGGAAGAACAATTGCCGCAATTTTTGCCAGCGGATCAAAAAAAATGACACAAGGATTTGGTCCAAAAATAAATGGGTTCGATCATTTTAAATTTGGAGATCATAACTCTTTAAAAAAAAGAATAACCAAAAATACAGCTGCAATTATGGTTGAACCCATAATGGGCGAAGGTGGTATCAAAGAAATACCAGATTGGTGTTTAAGAGAACTCAGAAAATTATGTGATAAAAAAAAAATTTTGTTGATTTTAGATGAAGTACAGTGTGGGATTTCTCGAACTGGAGATTTTTTTGCTTTTGAAAAGGCAAAGGTAAAGCCTGATATCGTTCCAATAGCTAAAGGAATTGGTGGTGGATTTCCCATTGGTGCAGTTTTGATGAACAAAAGAGTTGCTAAAGGTATGGTACCTGGAACTCATGGTTCGACTTTTGGAGGGAATCCATTAGCAATGTCAGTGGGTAATAAAGTTATGGATATTGTTTCAAGTAAAAAATTTTTAGACAATGTAAAAAAACTGTCAAAATACTTTATCTTAAAATTGAATCATCTGAAAAACAAATATCCAAAAGTCATCAAAGAAGTAAGAGGAAGAGGTTTATTAATAGGATTACAACTACATGATGATCAATCAATTTTTATAAATAAATTAACAGAAAATAAATTACTGACTATACGGGCAGCTGAAAACGTTGTTCGTATTTTACCTCCCTTAAATGTGAAAAAAAATGAGTTAGATCAAGCTTTAAAAATAATCAATAAAGTTTGTGCAGAGCTTAAATAAAATGAGACACTTTTTAAATTTAAAAGATATTTCCGCAAAAGATTTAAGAAAAATTTTAATTGATGCCAAAAAGAGAAAAATTTCTAGAAAAAAACTAGGTCATTTGGAGATTGATAAAAATGCACCTTTGAAAGGTAAATTATTGATTCAAATGTTTGAAAAATCTAGTTTGAGAACAAGATTAAGTTTTTATCTTGCGATAAAACAACTTGGTGGTGGAACATTAACATTAAGACCTAATGAATTGCATCTCGGTGTAGGTGGAGAGTCTATTGCAGATACTGCTAAGATACTTTCAACTTATGGTGATTGTTTTATGTTAAGAACTGATAGTGAGATAAAGATTAAAAATTTTAAAAGATATATGACAATTCCATTAATAAATGGTTTAAGTCCGTTTTCACATCCAACTCAAATTTTGTCAGACATATTTACCGTAGAGGAAATTAAAAAAAAACCAGTTTCAGAATTAAATATTACTTGGATTGGTGACTCAAATAATGTCTTAAATAGTTTAATTTCTGCATCAGTAAAATTTAATTTTAAACTAAATATTGGATGCCCAAAAAATTACCAACCTAAAAAACCCTTGTTAGCTTGGGCGAAGAAAATTAATAAAAAGATTTACTTATATAATGAGGCTGAAAAAGCTGTTTTAAATGCTGATGTAATATTTTCAGATAAGGTTATTTCTTTAAATGATAAAGTGAACAAAAAAAAGAAATTAGGTGACTTCAAAAAGTTTAGAATTACTCAAAAACTCTTAAGCCTCGCTAAGAAAGATTGCTCATTTTTGCATTGTTTACCGAGAGGCAATGAAGTAGACGAAAAAATTTTTATTAGTAAAAAATCTAAAGTTTGGCAACAAGCTCTTAATAGAGTTCATGTACAAAAAAGTATTTTGTTATATTGTTTTGGAAAATTAAGGTAGTTGTTCAGGATTATCTGAATTTTGATTTAAGTATTTTATAACTGATGCTCTGTCTTTTTCTTTTCTAAGTCCGGCAAATGCCATTTTAGTTCCTTTAATCCATTTAGATGGTTTCAACAAATAACCATTTAATTCTTCAATGGTCCATGACTTGTCATAATTTAATAATGCCTTAGAATATTTATAATCACTCACTGCACCAACCTTTCTTCCAACAACATTATACAGCGCTGGTCCAATATTATTCTTACCACCTTTTACAATCGAATGACAGGCAGCACATTTTTTAAAAATTTTCTCACCACTAGCTAAATCACCTAAGCTCATGAGGGCAGCGATATCAACTTTTACCTCAACCACCTCAGCAGCCAAAGTTTTATTGATAGCAGTCTGATCTAATTCAACTTTATATCCTGGTGTTTCAGGTTTCTCTACATGAAAAACAATATTAGAAATCTTATCAATTCCTATTATTAACAGGGCTACCATCAAAATTGCAGCAACTATTTTATTAATTTCAAAAGAATCCATTTTATTAAAATCTACTTTGCACGTATAACACTATAAGTATAAAATTACCTAAATTAAAATGTACAATTTTGCCTCTATTTGTATCCCTTAATATAATTAAGAAAATAAT
>Ga0163109_10002527_pt1 | contig 14248 bp, 11 predicted proteins | sample CRUFie1St13metaG_FD_108704 | JGI IMG/M metagenome (GOLD analysis project Ga0163109, IMG submission 108704) | Marine microbial communities from the Costa Rica Dome - CRUD Field 142mm St13 metaG | ecosystem: Environmental > Aquatic > Marine > Oceanic > Photic zone | place: Costa Rica: the Eastern... | reverse complement strand
GTACCAACTCGACTGTCTCCGCCATCACCGTCTATGTGATTACCGAGTTGTATCCATGAACCAGAAGAATTAATCTCATAAACATATACTTTACCTTGCTCTGAGTTTACAGTTGAATCATTAGGAGCGCCAATAACAACCCTCTTTCCATCTCCGCTTATCGCAATACTGAAACCAAATTCATCTAAACTATTAATGCTGCTAATATCAGAACCCGACTGATTGTAAACTATAGTAGTGTCATAAGACTCTACATCAAGTTCCCAAGATTTTCCATTTTCTATTCTACGAACCTCTTCCCATGCCCACCTTGGGTATAAATTGGGTCTTTTTGAGTATACAGCAACAGTATTACCATCTGAACTCATTGTCATATCAATAGCCTCATGACCGGTCGGGACAGTAAGTCCAGAATACATATCCCCAGACGAATGATTCATGTATACCCAGTTTCCTTCTGAATTTTTTTCTATAACTCTTACTTCACAGTTTGCAGGAGTTGGCCAATTTGGATTACCTGTTATGTTTTGTCCTAGGCTATTATTCCTACCTATAGCACCCTGAGCTGTACTATAAGTTTCTAAAGGTAAACTTCTTCTATCAACCGGGGTTGGAGCATCTGTTATATAAACTATTCTATTACCATCTGAACTCATTTTAACACATTTTGCAGCCCATCTTTCTGGTTCTCCCGCTATGTATGTATTTCTAATGTATAAATTTATTATTTCAGGTAATTTGAAGTCTAAGTTTTGAAGCATAAAATGTCCTCCGTCATTTGGATCCCATATCCCCTGCTCATAAATACTCATTCTATTAAATACATAATCTGGATTAACAGGCATTGCATGTACATCAGTCTTTGTTGGCCAACCACTTGTTGTTCCATAATAACCCCTTTCTGGACGTCCATTGCTCTTATGCCAGTATCCGTGACCCGGAGCGTTCACACTACCTTGACCTTCATCGGAATAAAGAGGTATTATTGAATCATCAAAAATATCAGGTCCGGATTCATTTCCAGGTAAGCCATAACCATCACCAATAGGTTTCGAATCGCTTCCATGAATAGGTCCAGTATAGCCTACAGTTCCGCCTTTTGAAATAAATTCAAGATAATGCGCTTTAAGAGCATCATGAAAATTTAACATTTTTCTATATATGTATTGATGCCATATATCTTTATCTCCTCTTCCAAACAGTCCCGAATCTTTTACATAATCCACCTTGTGATTTATCCACCCATTTATTCTATCTGACTCATTATATCCTATCCCCCCAATATTATCCTGATTGGGACCATGATTGGTAGGATCCCAGTATCTAATCCAGACATTACATGGGTGTGGTTTATACGAATCTGAACTCCCACCTGGAAATTTTGCTTCTTTAAAATATGCATAATGATTGAAAGGTATAGTTGCTTCTGCAAAAGTTATACCAGATGGATTTGTTTGATTTTCAGTGTTTATAGAATTTCTTGATGTGTCAAAATCTTCACTATTTGAAAGACTAGGCTCATAAGGATTACTAGGTTTAATACCATTATTTTTAAAACTAATAGAATTCATATAACCAGAATTAGAAGCTTTTATGTCACGCGGGAAATTCGTGCCGTATGGTAGAGGATGATATCCACCAGAAAGATCGGCGCCAGTAGCCATAGTTGCCAACATAAATTCCGACAATGATGTTTCTTCGGGAGACTGTAAAATCCTGTGACCAATTCTGGGCCTCATTTTAATAAAATCAGAAAAGGGAACTGTTTTAGAGTCTAAGATTCTTTCTAAAGATGCCCTAGCCCAAGATTTAGAAAGACTATGTGTTTTTACACCACCGTCACGATTTATATCATAGTTACTATCCCAACGATTTCTTCTACCATACTCGGTAATAAACCATGCCCATTTCCAATTATGAGCAGTTTCAGGATTGTCTTGTGTTGGGGTATCTCCCCGAAAATAGACATTTCCATTAGATGTAGTGTGCCTGTATTCATCTATACGATCATAATCTCCTGGAAGAAACTTATCGAGATCTTGAGTTCCTCCAAGTCTCCATTTTTTATAATCTATAAGTTCAATAGGCGCACAAGCGTGACTGTTATTTACTGTATTTCCTGCTAAAGCTCTTAAATCTAAAGATGCTAAGGAATTTCCATCACCCGACAATGATACATCCCAAGCACCGGGAATCCCTTTGTAATCCATATCAGCTCTACTATATCTACCTACATAACCTTCATTAATAAATTTCCATCCATCAGTTTCTGTATAATCAAATGTCCCACTCCAGCCATTATATGGAGCCCCTGAATTTTTATTAGACTCGGCTACTACTATACGAGTACCATCTGCGTTTATACTAATGTATTTATTATTTGTAAAACCATGAAGCCCACCTTGTGTAAAACCTGCAAAATTAGTAGACTCTACATTAAGATCTGTGGGTGTATTAGCAGTCAAATCTGGGTTTACTACACTACTATGTTGATTTTTCGCTGTCCATTTTAAACTCATTCCATTAGCAGACGGATCTGTAAAAATAGTATTACCATTAGCAAACCCATTCTGAGGACCCGGTACAATTATATCACTTATACCCGGTCTCTTTGGTGGTATAAATGTAGACTTTGGAGGATGTAATATGCCTGATAATACCCAAATTCCTTTTTTCTTTTTATATACTCTAACTTTTCCAATATGTCTTATAGTATCATCAATGCTTAAATCATCAGGTCTTTTCATATAATGCCCAATTGTTATACCTTCTACTCTATTATCCTGAGACCACGTTCCATATGGACTATTAGAGGATGGTTCTGTATTCCACGGAGAGTTATGAGCAACATCTTTAACACCTGCTGTTACTAGTCCATCTCTAGATATTGTAAATCCCTGTCCAACCGCCATTGTATTACCATCTTCGCTTATAGCAACACACTCTCCATTAAAATCTGTATGACCGGCTGGCTGATCATTTATAGAAAAACTGTTTTTTGTTATACTTTTAACCTCTCCATCTTGTAATCCAGATGTATCATTTATTGACTCAAGAGGATAACTGCGTGTTGTATCATCGTTATAGTAGCTAACTAAATTATCAATGTCGTTTTTATTAAGATATGATTTAAATAGATCACTTGCTACAACCCCTTTGGATTTATATATCTCAAATTCTCCGTTTTCATCTAATGCTAAAAATTCGTCGCCAGTGTGTTTTATTTCATTTGCGTCTTCTTCGGTTAATACCCCAGGAAATCTACCCGGGGGTGGACCGTTTGTTACTTTAGCACTCAAATGATTATCATTTGCGGTTTTTATTAGTGATGTATTTATCCAGTTATTAAATCCTTCTAGGACATTACCTGAATTATCATGGGGTTGATTTACCTGACTTTCAACTGTTGTCATATGAACAGAATCAGACTTAGATAGTATACCTGTATTAACTAATTCATTGGGTTCTTCTCCCGTTAACGGATTACTATTATAATAAGTTCTTAATCCTTTTAATGTTTTTCTCTGAGCGGGGAGTTCCATCCAATGCTCATCATCTCCATCTCCTCTATTTGGATATCCTTTTTGTGAATATGCAGAGGGTATCCCATTAGAATCATAACTAATTGATTCATCTCTTTTAAAACCCTGTTGATAACCTATTATACTACTTTTAGGTTCTATATCACCTTCTTTTATCCCTCGAAGTGCATAACCAACTGGTTGTGTGTTATTTAAAAATTCATGATTGGGATCAGAAGGTTTTTGTAATAATGTTGTAATAGTTCTAGGATACGTTTCATCTAAAATAGGAGAATCGGGGACATTGAAATCAACATTTAATGCTAAGTAAAGATCTCCTATACAATCAACATCTCTATTAACAGAGAACGTTTGACTACCACCCCAAGAACCTTGTTTTGTAGATGTTGATGTAGGTATCTCTAAAATATTTGATCCATATAGAATTTGTTTATCTGTATCAGTTTTATTCCAAAATACAGACATAACGTCTTCATTTTCATTTTCATTTTCATCTTTTATTTTATCTACAACAGCCAATCCCTGTGCACCTGTACCGTTATATGATGCTATAGCGGCAAACGACCCGGTTGCCATATAATATATATTATTAATAACATATATTATATTACAATTTAATTCGTATAAATACATAAGTCTATGCAGCGAGTGATATAGAACCACCAACTGTAGTCTGAACCGTGGTTCCAACAGCTGTAGCAACTAATTTTGGACTCCCTGATGCTATAGAGTTACCATCTAGAAGATCACCCGTAAAATCATAATTAGTACTAGTCAATAAATCTGCTCCGGCTGTACCAACTCTTCTTTTAACAGTGTTATATATGTCATTATTTATTCTTATGTTTAATTTTACACTATTACATTTAGAAAGGGGTATTCCAGATGTACTAAATGCGGAATCCGAAAGTTTTAAAACATATATTCCTTCATTATTATGATTTTTTAAACCGTAGTCACTTAATTGAGAAATTTGAAGAGCTGTTCCAGGAACAAATCCGGTTCTTTCTCCGCCAATTACAAGTTCAACAGAGTGTAACCAATCTTGTACATACCCTACCTTAGGAACCTCAGGATAATGAGGTTTTTTGAGGGAAGCCTTAAGTCCATCAAAGGGCACCGCCGCCTGTGAGCCAAAGTGGAATTGAGAATCTGAAGAACCTGTGCGGATATCCCATACAGTGAAAGGTGCAAGAGGGTAATGAGTTATCGTTTCGGAAGAATTAAAATCTCCGCGATTATCATCGGGAACTAGTGGACTATAAGATTCTAAATGTTCTACACCACTCCAGTATCCAGGACTCATAGGCGCACGTGGCCATGGTCCATAATCGGCGCCAGGTGCAGCTGCGAGCTTACTAGGATCGAACTGGATACCTGGGCATGAAGGCCAATTCTGGCGGTATTGAATGTGGTTATTTAAGAAAGTCTGATTGTTGGCCGCGGCGGAGGCATCCAAGGCAGTCGCTATGCCGGTGGTGTCGAGGTGTTTGGTTAAACTATTATTGAAAAAAGAAGGTATTCTAAGAGATAGTATAATATGACTGCAATTACATTCAAAGTTACTAATATCAAATAATACTTCTGTGAAATCTCCTGGTGGTTTTTTTGATACTACTGCGACACCGTTTGCGTCAACTGAACCTGCTGGGGATGAATTTAAAAGCTTTTGGGGTTCTGGAAACTCAAGTGTTTCCGATGTTTTTAAAGTTCTATTTACTATATTGTTTCTAATAAAGTTTTTCTCAGTCTCTGTTATCATATGGGTAGTTACAGTTGCAGATGTTGAGAATTTCCAATTAGTGGCTTCCTGATTAACTCCGTAAGTAGCCTGATGATATCCAAATAGAGGCCATGCTGCTATTCCACAACCCTCACGATTTTCAGTTGTAAGCAGTGACTGCGTGGACGCCTGTACAGAGTCGCAGATTTCTTTTCTGATAGAGTGAAATCTTAATGGATCGAAATGATTATAGTAAACTTTCATAGAGAGTGTATTTGTTGTAGATCCAGCTTGTAAGAAAGCATTAGACATTTGGCTACCCCTTCCAGTAAATGGAATAGATATAGACCATTCTACTTTATTATTTTTTATACTAGAAGTTCCTAAAGGAAGTTCCGTGGTTGAGGCAGCACCAGTTGGATGATTATTGCTCACAGTACGTGATAATCTTCTATTAGTATAAACATTGGGGCTTTCACACATTCTTTTGGAACCAGAATATTTACATACCTCGCCATCAAGTTCAGTTATATTTCTTGAATAAATAGAATCTGATGTAATAGTATCTATAATTAATCCACCTAATTTAATCTCTATTTTATCTATCATACTTAAAAATAGATAATCAGAAAAGTAAATAGATGTGCTATTTACATATGATGTTATTTCATTAGATGGATTTTCTGGAATGTCGAAATTTATTGTACCCGTAAGTACAATATCGCTAATCGCATCAACATCATCAGGTAAATCAAAGATGTCGTGATTACTCGATTGGCTAGGTAAACCAGTTGGGAAACCCTTTATGCTACCCTGAATAACTGTCTGACCGGTCCCTGATATATAACTTGTTGTGCATTTTGTTAAAAAATCAGATTCTATCAAAGTGTCTTCTTTGAATTTATTGGCTCTACACACAGATTGAGAACCTGATGAATTAAACGTCTTGATGGCTACATTGCTAATACCCATATCTTTTATATAATTAGATATATTTTTTTTTTAATAAAAACGTTTAAATTTAGTTTTTTTATTAAATGTATAATATAATATATCTTAAATGTCTGAATTTGAATGTAATGTTAAAGATTTAGAAACAACTTTACCAAATAACAATCAAGAAGATTATAATAAAAAAGTTGAAGAGAATTCTAATAAAACAGAATCAATTAACCAACAGAAACCGAAGATAGAAAACTCCCCGGTTTCTGTTAGAACTATTAAAAATGATATTTCAAATTCTAAACAAATAAAAACAGATAATAGATCTTTGGTAAGAGATACCGCTGTAAATATTATACTAAACGACATTAAAGATAAAAAAAATCATAGAATAATTTTAGTAATTATAGTTAGTTATATTATACTAAATTCGTCAACCGTCTATAAGATATTTAATGATATGTTTCCATATTTAATGGATTCCGTAAACCAGGTTAATATAAAAGGACAACTTGTAATAGCATTATTGATATGTTTGGCTGTTATAGTTTCTAAGTCCTCTTTACTAAATCAGCCTTAAATTTTTCTTTCTTAGACTTTGGAGGTCCGATTGATTGAGTTTTATTAGTTATTCTGTTTTCCATATCAAATAAAATATTTTCTAATGTAAATTTTTCAAATGTAGGAAGTTCTTCAGATTTTTTTTTAGGTTTTGTCCATCCCAGAGCACTTTCAAGACCTGGTGTAATAGGAACAGGTTCACTTTGATAATCTCTACAACAGCCAAACTCTCCTTCATTTTCAGATAGACATTTTTGACAAAACCCCCAAGGAGTTAACTTAAAATAAATATTATTATGAGAGTGAAAATCTCCCTTATTTTGACAATACTTTGATTTTGTTGCTATGATATAGACGGGGTTATCTTTAGATTTTTGAATAATACGAATATCTTCGGATCTATATAGCGTCATAAAATTTTTAAAGAATTTAATAATAGAGATGTATTCTTTAGAATCTTTGCTAAGTCTAGTAAATCCTTTCGCAGAAGATATTTCTTCAGAATCTTCTGTTTCTTCATAAAATTGAAGATTTATATATGCTGTAATACAACTTGAATCAGTTCTTACACTTGTTTGTTTGATAGCCAATAAATTATTACCAATGTATTCTTTTGTAAGTTCTTTTTCAAAGTTTTTTCCATCGTATACTGATTTAACTTCGTATACTCTATTTTCGTAAAATTTAATACCATCTGATATAGAACATTTATCCGAACCTATTAATCGAAGACCATTTGCATCATAAACACATTTATCTATAATTTTTTCCCATTTATCACAGGATGATTCTAATTCACCAAATTCTGTTTTCATTCTCTCAATAATATTTTTACGGATGTTTTTAGCAGTATTTTTATCAACAAGAATATCTGGCCAATGTAGATGATATCCCTGTTTAATATATTTAATATCAGATTTAATAGTTTCTTTGTATTTATCAGCACATGTTACTATACATAAATAAGAATTCCCATATATGTTCTCTATGACGTCCTGTATAACTTCAACAAATTCCGATATATCTATAATTTCAGTAGAATTAAAATCAAAATCTATAAAAAATTTAAATACATTTGTTTTTCTTTCTACTATACAATTTTTACAGTGAATGTATTTACAATACATTTCTTGAAATAATTCATAATCTTTAGAAATGTCTAATTTACCTCCGTCTAGTAAAAAATGAGTAACTTCTTGTTTTTCAGAATCCGTTACAAATTTACCAGTTGTATAAAACCAGGTTGTAAGAGGATTATCCATTACATTAATTAAGTATATTTTAAAACTTTATATTATATTAAAAAACTACCCCTTAAATTTAATTGTTACCTTGTAATTATTTGTATAAACCCCCTTTACAGCACTTGGAGATAAAACAGTTCTTTTATCTTTTCTTTTATTAAGCAGTGTTGTATTCATATCAGAATCTATTAAAGTGATATTATTTATTGCGTATTCGTATATTTTATTTTCTATTACCCATTTAAAAAAATTAAGTTGACCAACCGTTGTTATTATGTATTTATCTTCTATAATAGAATCAGAAGAGTGTTCTTTCCACTTTAATGTATTACCATCTATTAATATCCTTCTTTGTCTACAAAATGGATCGAAGTATTTTTTTGAATAAGCCTTTAATTGATTCTTATAATCAAGATAAATATTAAAATAAATTGTATCACCATTTGTCTTATAAAGGGGATAAATAATATTGTATTTTTTTGAATAGTTTGTTACGAGCCAATCTAATAATCTTAAACTAAGTGGGGTATTTTGATTAACTATATCACGAAGAAGTGACATTTTATTTTTATAGTATGTTAAAAGAAAATTAATAAGTGTTTCTTCCCTGCTTGAAAAGGACATAATATTTAAAAATATAAAGAATCTTTAAATATATTTAAAGAGTGTGAATTATAATATAATTATACTTTAATATATATGTTAACTGAAATAACAGACGATGATTATAAAAAGCAAATTATTTTTTTACTAAATAATAATTGGACAGGAAGAACAGATCTTTATTTCCCAGCTCAAACATCCATTAATATAGAGAGATCTCATTTTACAAAATTAAGTGATTATAAATACATATTTGCTAAAAAAAATACAGTAGATAGTAAAAGAGGTATATTATTTACTTTTATAAATGCTTACTCAGAAAATACATCTGTAATTATTCTTAAAGATTTCACAGTTTATAAGATAGATATAAACTGTTCATATGAATATTTCTATGGAAGCATTTTTGATATCTTATTTACAGATAAAAGACTTACATTATGCGATTCATTTATGTCTGCGGGAAATAAAGTTAATACATTATCTTATCTAGATAGAATTTGTGAAGCTAATTATTTCAAAGACAATACATTAGAATCGACCATTGAGATAGATGTTCTTCATTGGTCTGAAAATATTTTAGAATTCTCGGATCTTGAAAAAAACGAAGAACTTTTTATGATACCAAATAATTTACCCATAACAACTGGTATAAATTATTCTTGTTTTAAATGGAAACCAACTGATAGAATTACATTTAATCTTCTAGTAAAAGAAAATAATAAAGATATTGATTTATATACTACAAATTTTAAAAAATTGGCCTTATTTGCTAAAATAAAAGAAGACTTTCCAGAAGGAAAGAAACAAATTGAATATATAAAGAATCTTACTAATTATAAAAATGAGTGTATTGTTGAATTTAATAAAAACGAAGAAAAAATTGAAATATTACGCGTTATAGAAGATAAAGATATACCTACTACAATAAGGTCAATAGAGAAAATATTATATCATAAAATTGAAAATATAACATTTGAAGACATCTCAGTCTTTTAAAATATACAACTAATAATTTTAACTAAATCATTTAAATTCACAATAAGAATTAATATGATTTAATTACATTTAAATTACACTAAATGTTTACACTACACTACATGTTTACCAGAGACCGAAGCGCGAGCGAGTGCGGCGGCGGTAAGCGGCACGGGCCTTGATAGCAGCCTTAGTCATCTTTAGCTTCTTCTTGCGACCACGGCGGGCAGACTTGCGATTGCGACGGCGGTAGGCACGGCGCGCGCGAATGGCAGCCTTGGTCATCTTTAGACGTCTCTTGGTACGTCTGCGGCGGAGACCCTTTCTGCTTCTGCGGGTGCGGCGCTTCTTAATGTAGACCTTGCGGCCCTTGGAGCGGTAGAATAGAGCACCAGTCTTACCCTTGTAAAGCTTACGCTTGCGGCCAGCAACTATAATCGAAGTCTTAGCCTTGGAAATTCTACGGGTACGACGGCGGCGGAGGGGAGAGCGACTACGCTTACGCTTAGGCGAACGGCGCGAACGGCGGCGGCGCTTGGCGCCAAAATATAGATCGAGAAGATCGTCAGACATATTTATTTTAATATATACAAAAGAAATTAAATTAAAATTAATTCAAAAATAAAATTAAATTAAAATTTTTACAAATTTAGAAATCACATTGTCCCTAAATTTATATACATTCATAAATTCTATCAAAACCTGTTTATTAGTTTTTTTCATATGGAAAGGTTCTGGTATATCATAATCGAATGTAGTGAATATATCTCTACAAACGCTATAATTAAAATTTTCAGATATTTTATTTTCATTGATTATTACATTTTCTATGGATTTGTGTTTCTTAATTAAATTGTATGCTGTTATTGGTCCTATGTGTGGAATAGATTCCGTATAATCGCATCCTGATAGAATACAATAGTCTATAAAATTATCCATAGACATATCTATATCTGATAGTAGCTTTTCCAAATTTATCTCTGTTATTTGTTTACTTATACTGGTCTTAAGAACACTAGAGCATCCAAAGGTAAGAGCATCAGAGTCATCTGTTATTGTATAGTCTACTAACTGGGCTTTTTGAAGAAACGCACAATACTTTTCTGCGTCACTTGGTGCTGTACAATAAGGGACTCCAGATTTTTCTAGAAATTCTTTACATTGATCTATATGATATTTTTTTACTACTATAATCTGAGATTGAAGTTTTTCAATTTCAGTATTTATTTCTTTTTCTTCGATTTCATTATCTGGAACTTTTTGTTTTAATTCTTCCAATCTAGTATATATCTTTTCTTTAGCAGCATGTCTTTTTTCTAATGTAACGTTTTTTGCTTCTGGAGGAACACCATCGAATACAAATACAGGAAGGATTCCATTCATTACATAAAATTTTACCCTGTTAGCTATACCAACTAAGTGAGAATTTTCTACCTTAGATGCATATCTAAACTTATAAAGAAGTATACTGGTGTCTATAGCAACGGTTTTACCATAATATTTCCTAATGTCATTTTGTGTCATACAATCAGGAGAATATTTTTTGATAAGGGCATTCAATCCTCTAATTCCCATTTACATTTTGTATATTTTATTCTTTTAAACTATTTAAACGAAATTAAAATTAATTAATCGATAATAAGACATTCGCTATTATTAAAGTCTGAAATGTCTGAATTGTCTTCCGTGCTAAGATCTAAAACTCTCTTAGGGTGTTTAAATTCGGGATGACATTTAATTCCAACTTCGCGATAGTGAACTACATCCTTCCAAAACTTGTCTAGAATAGGCAAATTCTTCTTAAGCCACTTATGATTAATGTAAGTTCTTACAATACTCATGGTTTTCGGAGGACAATATTCAATAAAATCAGAAACTTCTAGTCCGCAAATGAACATATTCAACTGAACTTGAGGATAATAATACGCTGGAATCTTTCCTGGGATAATCTTTCGCTTATAAGGACACTTAACTTCCAATAGAATAGGCTTTGCATTAGGGTCTGTTACGCTAATAGAAATACCGTCTGGCGAACCAGCAAGCCATGGATATTCATTGGATTTATGGACATCCTCATGAGCAATAAGACCAAATTCGTAACTCTTTTGACCAGTTAGTTTACAATACTTTTCAATAGCCTCGTCTTCATACTTTTGACCGTGACGAGTAGCAATATTACCAACAAATGGCTTTGGATCATGACCGCATTTCTTAAAAAGTACGTCTTTTGGTTTTTGATAAGGATTCAAGCCTAGAACTGTACCTGCGTCACTTGATGTCAATTTGTTTTCTCTTTGTTTAAACCACGCATCAGAACGCTGTTCATGCATGGGAATTGATTTTAATTCATTAATGATGTCCATAAAACTAGTAATTAAATGTGTATTTATTTAATTTTTAAATCATTTAAAAAAATAATAAATACACATTTAATATGGTTAAATACACATGCGAACGCTGTGGAAAGGAATTCTCTAATAAATCTAATTATACAAAACATTTAAATAGAAAAACCCCATGTGTTATTGAAAATAATGTAAAAGAAAAAAAATCAGATGATACAGTAACAAATAATACTTTATTAGATGAAAAAAAGAATGATAAAAGTCAAGAACATATTGGATTAGAGATTAATGAGGAAAATTATAATTTAATTAATGGCGATTGTTTGATTGAAATGAAAAAGATTAAAGAAAAATCTATTGATATGATATTATGTGATTTACCTTATGGTATGACAAAAAATTCCTGGGATGTAGTAATTCCATTTGATAAATTATGGTCTGAATATAATAGAATAATAAAGGATAATGGCGCTATAGTTTTATTTGGTTCACAACCATTTACATCTCTAATGATTGTATCAAACCCAAAGATGTTTAGATATTGTTTAGTATGGGAAAAAAATAAATTTTCAGATTTCTTAAATTCAAAAAGAAAACCCATGAAAACAAATGAAGACATTGTTATATTTTATAAAAAACAGCCCACATATAATCCTCAATATTGGTATTCAGTACCTTATACAAGATGGAATACGCAAAAATCAGTAGATAATCAAACTAATTACGGAACACACAAAGAAAATTTTGTACAAAGTGACGGTAAAAGATTGCCTAGTACTGTTCTAAAGTTTAATCGCGTAGAAAGACCAAATCATCCTACTCAAAAACCAACTGATTTACTTGAATGGTTAATTAAGAGTTATTCAAATGAAAATGATTTAGTATTAGATAATTGTATGGGAGTTGGTTCAACAGGTGTTGCTTGTAAAAATATTAAACGAAAGTTTATAGGAATTGAATTAGAAACTAAATACTATGATATTGCTAAAAAGGGTATATTAAATTAATTAATAAGTAATTCTTGAAGTGATTTTACAAAACGGGTTAACTTTTCTTCGTTAATGTTCTTTTTATATTCTTCTTTATAAATAGGTTTAGATGAGTTTCTCTTTCCATCTAATATATAAAACACATCATCACATGAATGATCATACGAGTGATCTATAAACATTCTTGTTTCTTCAGAAATAGAATCTTCTAATGAAAATACATATTTTTTTATATTATACCCAAATTTTTTGAATAGGTGAAAGTCATCACACGCCCTTTTATAATAACAACAATCTAAATATGCCTTACATTCTATAACAGCAACAAATATACCATTTAAGTAAATGTGTACATCAACCTGATGATCTTTTTTAATTGTTCTTCCTTTTACTTCTACTTCTAAAGTTTTTTTATCTTTATCTCCCTTTAGGGCACTTACATTAACACCATATACAGTTTTAAACAACATTACAAGAAATATTACAAATTTTTCTATATTATCACCCCTATCCGAACGCATTTTTCCTCCGCTAAAATTTTTTTTATAATTATTACACCAGTTGTCCATAACTGTATTAAATTCGGTAATAGATTTTTCAACAATATATTTAATTTTTTCTTCATTAGAAAGACTGGACATATCTTCGAAGGACGCCATAACTCGAGTTATGATATTATGTATAATCTCCTTAAGTTAATAATTTTTCTGTAAAATTTATTTTAAAATTTAAAATAGGAATCCAAACAATACCGCATCATTGATAAGCACATGCAAAAGAGGCGCATATGCGGTGGTTAGTTTAAACATCACCGCCTTGCTTCCCTGCTTGGTCACATGTTTTGTAACAATACCCGCTATGACTGCTAGTGGTATAACACAAATAAGGAGCAATGCCGCAACAGCCAATTTGGGTATCTTGCCTTCCACTGCCAATTTAGTCAATGGAAGAAACAACAACTGCGCAACGTAGTAGAAAACAATACATGCGATTAATATAGATTCTTCATTATCTGTCAAATTGTTTGAGTTTGCCATGCTAATAATTAACAGAAGGTTCATCACATACGCAACGCTCGCGGCAAAAAGGAGCCAGGATCTGAAACTCTTTGGTGTATTCCCCCATAAGGATTTAAAATTGACATTCTTTTGTTTGAAGAATAAATAATAACTAACCCAAAGTGCGATTTGAGTGGCGACCAAATAACCTACAAGTTTTTGCTTCATTTACATTTACTATAAGCCGACAAAAAAATGTACTAAATTTAAAAATTGTAAATATAATATAATAGTTATTAATTCTTTAGAATGTTCCGTTTTTC
>Ga0163109_10002526_pt1 | contig 14248 bp, 18 predicted proteins | sample CRUFie1St13metaG_FD_108704 | JGI IMG/M metagenome (GOLD analysis project Ga0163109, IMG submission 108704) | Marine microbial communities from the Costa Rica Dome - CRUD Field 142mm St13 metaG | ecosystem: Environmental > Aquatic > Marine > Oceanic > Photic zone | place: Costa Rica: the Eastern... | reverse complement strand
TGCAGCAGTAGCCATAGCATCAGATGCCTGTCGTGTTAATCCAGCACGTACTCTTCCAACGTTTCCTCCACCGGACAACTTCAATGATTCTGGTAATATCAAAGCGGCCATCGCTACACCGAAGTGACCTTGTGCTGCTGTAACTTCATCAACAGCTACATCAAAAGAAACAACCTCTAAATCTCGACTTGCTAGTCTTCGCTGCAGGTTTCTTTTCAGTAGTGCTTCTGTTTCTTCGTAATCTAATTCAGTTGTAATCTTCGCAACGATTGCACATTCTTCACCCTCAGGCGTCCTACATGCTGCCCATGCAACACCTGCACAGGCTGAGCCCCCGTTGTATGCATAGGAAGTTGCTAAATGACATTCAACCAGTGACCCCATAGGTAGTGGCATTGGAGGAGTTGCTTCAAAGCCCATTGGGAGGAAAGCTCCCTGAACTTCGATTAACCTAGAGTCGCCTAAACCCATCTCGACCAAACCTTGGTCGTATGCATCTTCAGCATTCTCACCCCATGATGCAACTGCAGTCATCAACCAACCAGGACAACTCCCCGCCGGCAATTTTGGTGTATTTCCAGAACCGAACATATTGCAGGCGACATTGGATTAGGTTCATCAAGTGCTTGGTCCGAGTTTACTTTATGACCGGCAAATCGAGGTATATACTACTGCTCGGAGCATCTCTGCTTGTTGTCGCATTTGCCGGTATGTCAACAGTAAGCGGAGATGGTTGGGTCATTCCAATGGCAACATTACTATCTGGAATTTTGCTTATTCTAGTTTTTTCAATAATAACAATCAAGCAAGAATCTGAAAGGGGAAGTACACCGTTGTCAATGTCTTCACAGTCCTCTGGAAAAAATGTCGATAGTGTAGCGGACGATTTGCCCGACCCTGTCGAATCTGGTTTTGATTTACCAATCCTCTGATTATTCTGATAGGTCTTTGCTATCGAACACTGGTGGTTCGGGATTCTGTGGTAACTCACTCAATTCCGCAGGGCTGAGTTCTCTCATAGTCGCATCTTCGTGAATAATTTGTGAATGTCCATTTGGATCCAACAACTCAATAGTCACATAATTTGGAATTGGATTTTCCTTCAATTCTAACAACGTAGTATGCATCTCTTGAAGTTTCTTTATGTTAGACATTTCATTGTCCTCGACATAAGCTTGCCTTGTAACCATGATGATGACATCCATGAACCTGTCAATAACACCCTCAACATTTGAAACATAACCGGTTGATGCGCTTCCGGGATTTACTTCCAAATCTAATTCAACCAACCTCACGGTACAAGATGACGAGCGGATTACTCTAGCACGCATATGTTCAGGCTTGCTGATAACAAGGGTGGAAGCACCAGGCTTCTTTCCTTCTGCAGGAATGAAATCGGTTTGTCTCCATCCGCATGCATTACATAGTACCGTGACTTGAGTATGCTCACCAAAATATGGTATTTCATCTACGTGTGTCATCATTGCAACTTTGCCTTCAACTTTACAAACTGGACATGGAATTTCGACTGGAACCTCTTGCATATCATCGCCTACCTTAGGTCTGAAGAATCAACACTGAATGCCTCTGCATCTACTCCTCTCACGCCTCGACATCCTGGAGGTAACAACATCAATCTGCTTTCAGTAAGCCGGATTATTTGCCCACCTAAATCCGATTCGACAAACGTGTTAAGTCGTTCAATAGCTGTTTGAAGTTCTACCTCACGAGACATTAATTTCTCCATTCGTACAATTGCTGCTTCACCATCCGCCAACCAGTCAAGTAATTGTGGAACTCCGGTTAAATCATGCAAAACAGCGCGATGTATAACTAGGCCGTCAGCGACCTTTGGGACTGGAGCATCCGGATACAATTTCTCCATGTCGTGATAACGGTTTGAATTTGTATTACTTGGTGCGCTAATAGAAGGCTCTTGTGAAGGTAAATTCAAGCGACGGGGTGCTGAACCATCAAAGGAATCGAGGGAGGTTTGCTTGTCTGCTTCCTCGCTCATGGACTGCATGGAATGACGGTTGGTTGATAAGGGTCCCGCGAATCGAGGGTATTGTCCCGACTGGTTTGACGGGCTCCTATCGAGGTGAGAATGTGAACGATGCTCCAGGCGCAGTAAAAACAGGAACAAGTACAGTAGGTATCACTTTCAAGGGTGGTGTTGTTGTTGGTGCAGACCACAGGGCAACAATGGGCCACTTCGTTGCTAATAAGAGTGTTCAGAAACTCTTCAAAATCGGTGATAATCTCGCTCTGACAACCGCTGGTCTAGTAGGTCATGCACAATCCTTGGCAAGAACACTAGCGGCTGAAGTTTCACTCTTCGAGTTAAGGAGAGGTGACGCAATGACCGTTAGAGGCGCTGCTACTCTAACTGCAAACATCCTTTCAGGAAGACCCCATTGGGTACAACTCCTCATTGTTGGAGTTGACAGTGAAGGTGGCTCAGTTTATTCAATCGATTCTGCAGGAGGGTCAATTCCTGATTCATATTGTGCAACCGGTTCAGGTTCACCTTACATGTATGGTGTTCTAGAAGATGGTTTCAGCGAGAAAATGTCAAGAGACGACGCTGTTGCGCTTGCTGCTCGAGCACTATCAGCATCAGCACAACGTGATGCTGCATCCGGAAACGGAATGGACCTTGCTGTCATCACTGCAAAAGAAGGCTACGTACCTGTAGACCAGAAAGAAATCTCGGCCATACTCAAGAAGTAGGCATCATACTCCACTCACGGGTTAGTCTCGTGTCCCCATTCTGGGGCTCACCATGTCAATCTGTGAGCAGGAGGTGAAGAATGATGAGACTTAGTTTCAAAGAAATGAAGGATGCAATAGCAAAAATTGTTCCAAAGGACATCCAATACGAGGTCGATTTGGAAGCAGGAGACATCTCTATTGTTACTCCAACACCAGATGCTTTTGGAGGCGGTGATGGTTTAGTAGGTAAAATCGCAAAGAAAATCAAACGAAGAATAGTGCTTAGACCGCATGAATCAATCATGAAAGGAGAGGCAGAGACCGAGGAATTCATTCGGAATTTGTTGGATGAAAAAGCAGACCTCGAAATGATTTACTTCGATAGATGTTATTGCGAGGTCACAGTTGTTTGCGGTAACCCGGGAGAAGCTGTTGGAAGAAGAGGTGTAAATTCCAAAACCATTAGAGATGAATGTGGCTGGTTAGTCAAATTCGAAAGAAAACCTCCTATACATTCCAAAACAATACATGACATTAGAGGATATAGATCTGCTCAATGGAAAGAGAGAAAGAAACTGTTGAAGGATTTTGGCTTGAACATTTACCGCCCCAAAAGGCCTGGTGCGTTTTGGGTTAGAACAACTGGTCTGGGATCTTATCGAGAAGTAGGTCGTGCTTGCCACCTTGTCACGACAAATGAGAGCAAAATTATGATTGATGTGGGAGTTAACATTGCAAATGACTCTGACCCTATGCCATATTTTACTGCTCCAGAAGCATTGCCTATGGAAAAGATGGATGCAGTAATCCTTACACATGCACACCTAGATCATGCCGGGATGTTACCTGTATTGTTTAGATATGGTTATCGCGGCCCTGTATTTTGTACTCCACCTACAAGAGACATGATGTTACTATTGCAGTCAGATTATCTGAAGATTGGTGGTGCGGAAGGTAAGAGAGCGCCATATGATATGGAAGATATCAGGACATGCATGCGTCATGTAGTCGATGTCGAGTGGGGCCAAACAGTGGATATCACCCCTGATGTTAAGATGACATTCCACAACGCAGGACATATATTGGGCTCATCCTCTGTTCATCTTCACGTAGGTGACGGAAAGCATAACATCGTATTTTCCGGTGATCAGAAATACGAAAAATCATGGCTCTTTGATGCTGCAAATACCAGATTCCCTCGTTGTGAGACGCTTATAATCGAATCAACATATGGTGCTGCTGGCGATTTCCAGCCAAGTCGCGAAGAAGCAAATCAAGAATTACAAGATATAGTGAGTCGGACTATTCAACGAGGAGGGAAAATGATCTGTCCCGTGTTCGCAGTGGGTAGATCACAAGAAGTAATGATAGCCATAGATGAGTTGTTTCGCTCGGGTGCCGTAAAACCGGTTCCGGTTTACCTAGACGGAATGATTCAAGAGGCGACTGCGATTCATTCCGCTCATCCAAATTATTTAACTCAGTCATTAAGAAAGAGTCTTCTGAAAGACGACGGAAATAATCCATTCACAAGTGACTGGTTCCGCCCAGTACAGGGTAGAGAAATGCGGGAGTCAATAATAATGGATAGTAGCCCTTGTATTGTTTTAGCAACCAGTGGAATGATGAATGCTGGCCCTGTTATCAGTTATTTCCAGAACTGGGCACATGAGGCAAGAAACTCACTTTGCTTTGTAGGTTATCAAGCAGAAGGAACACTTGGAAGGCGATTACAGAAAGGTTTCAGTGAAGTGCCAATGATTATTGAAGGTAAAACTGAAATTGTCAAGGTTGGGTGTGAAATGACAACAATAGATGGATTTAGTGGCCATTCAGACAGGAGGCAGCTACTCGAATTTATTGAAAATATGAGCCCAAGGCCAAAGAATGTTATATGCCACCACGGAGATTACTTCAAATGCAACGAGCTAGGTAGAACTTTACGCGAGAAATTCAAAGTTAGGACTTATGCGCCTCAGAACCTAGAGACAATTAGATTGTCTTGATTATTCAAAGAACTGGTATACAAGGTGAGCGGTTTCATCTCGCTTCTCTGCTAAATTCGAAAGCCAATCTGTTGCTCTTTCTATGCACATCTGTTTCATTTCACCGGCGAGGATTTTTCCTGCTCTGTAGTCTTGGTTTATCTCCTCGAGGAATTTATCATCCTCTTCAAAGAAATACATCATGTACTGATATGCCACGTCTTTATCTGGGTCTCCACCTAATCTTCTGTGCTCTTCGATTGTTGCTTGACCGCCGGAAAATGATTTTTTGATTTTCTTTTCTGCTGTCGCAATATCGTCAGACAAGAAGAGAGTAGTCTTGGGCTTCGAAGATGACATCTTGTCACCTGTCATGCCAACCGCAAATCGATGGTACGTGCTAGACGGAGCAAGGAGTCCCATGCCTCCCATGCTTCGCTCAAGAGATAAAAGTGCCATTCTGATTGGTCCCTTGTCTTTGGATGTAGCACTTGGTATATTCACAGTACCATGCTTAGGATTTGACATTATGTCCGAGTAACCTAGGTTTTGAATTGCTGAAACTATCTTGGAAAAAACCTCTTTCTGCCTTTCCTTATTCACTCGACCACTCGAATCAACACCCATGATTGTAGAGTTACCCTCTTGTATTGACACACCTACTTGAAGCCCCATTTTTGCATCACTGACATTAAACCAATTTGTTTTAGATGCTAGACGTCTCGTTAATCTCAGGTGTGGATCTTGGTCGATTCCAACCGGCACAACAATCGGCCTTAGGCCACCATATTCATCTAGCTGAGGATGTAAAATGTCACCAGCTTGTACCAGTGGTGCTTGCACGTGAGCAAGATTGGTCGAACCATCAAATCCGTATATCGCCTCTAATTCACTTAGGTTCGTTCTCTTCCCCAACTGGAAACCTAATTTTTGAACTACACTTCTGTCAGATTGGAAATAAACTGTAGTCTTCTCTGGGTCTAGGCCTAATGCAGCATAGTTTGCTACATACTCATCTGCTGCAATCTTCCTACCCTGTGCTAATGAAATACCTCTAGTCGCAGTCGATTCAAGGTCTGCAACTGCAATTGTGACGTCACCGTCCTGCTGCTGAAACCAGTTTACCTGGTCGATGACCATCGAATGACCGAGATGCATTCTTCCAGATGGCATCAAGCCAGTAAGAACTCCGAATGGATCTCCTGATTTTTTTGCGCTCAAGACCATGTCAAGGTCTCTGTGAGCAAAGATAACTCCCCTACGGTGGAGTCTTGAGGGTGAATCTAAAGCAACCCCGTCCATTGAAGAAAGACCGAATTTCTCGATTATCTTGGAGTAATCTGTTGATTGAGAAGAACCCCATGGATCGATAGTAACTCCGTCATCCATTAGCATCACCGTTTTCGCCTTTAGGCATCAACTCTTCGGCTTTGGAATATGGCAAGGCATCTTTCTTCAGCACAAGCCAAATTCCCGAGACACTCAAAACTAACACTCCAACACCAACATACGGCAGCCACTCAAGACCCTCTTCGAGACCCCTTGGGGTAAGTAACCACGTGAACTTGAGGAAATCATGGTCGTCAAACCTTTTTGACCAAAGGAAAAGGTCGGTTGTAGAGTGACCTCCAATTGTCAATGCTGATGTTTTGTTATTGAAAAATTGAGTTCTGCCTGTTATATCGTACTCGACGTCTTTACTAAGATTAAATTCTGCTTTGTTTCCTGCCTGTATGCTGATATATAGAATTGAACCTTCTTGCCTCCATCCTTCTTTCGTGTTACGATCATCAACCCCTAAAGGAGGCAAATTAGAATCCAAGACGGTTGCATCGGAGATGTTTGCTGTCCAAGTTATCGGGACGTTCCATGCATTTGTTGCCGATCTGCAAGCAACAGAGTCTATTGGCTCAAAAACAAGAAGTAAATTCTCAAGTGAATGATTGAAACTGTTACACCTTTCTACAGCCCAATACGAGTACGCCTCACCCCAAGTGGTGAACCAAGTATCTTCTCTTTTAGAGAGCATTTCTACTATATTTGAATCATGTCTAACCGTTGCGTCATAAATTCTTCCCACCCAGTACATGTTTACAAGTCCTCCAGCGTCTAATTCTGACTCTAATGAAGATATTTCTCCAATACCCTTCTCTAGCGAACCTCCTCTCCGCCCTAAGTCAAACCAATCATACTCACGCTCTGGGACGTTTGCTGCACTGTGCCAAGCAGTGGCGGGTTGGCCAGTTTGATCACCGTGTACGCTGAATCCTTGATTAGAAATGACCGTGTGTTGAGCAGCTGTCAAATCACTAGGGGTATAGGTAGAAATCGGACTTATGCCCCATTTCGAAGCTTCGATTCTATCCTCAACATATTCACGACACTCTAAAGCAACCGCTCCTGGGTCTGCCCTCCACGACAAATTTGGCATACCGTAGCACCCAAATTCATCACCTTTTTCTAGACGCTCTTCACCTATAGTTGCAAGCCATCCGTCCTCTTCCCATTGAACGTCTGCGAGTACTGACGGTGCGAAAGTTGCGGACAGCAACATCACAAGAACAAGCATACGCATGTGGTGATGCTTGTGTAGGGCGTTTTTCAGCATTACCTCATTATGATATTAGGTAACCATCAAAGGTTAGTAGTTTCAGGCTGCAAATAATGAGCGACCTCAAAGAGGCGTGGATGGCTTTGGAAAAGCACTGGAGAATCACTCCAAAAGATGCAAGAATCACAGGCGATGCGTCTTATGGGTTTATGCGATGGACATTAGCTCCTTTCTTCCGGATGATCCTGCGAGTAAAAATCAGAGGCATAGGAAATGTTCCAAAATCAGGTCCAACGATTCTTGCTGCTAATCACCTTTCACACGTTGACCCTTTGGTTGTAATCCTTGCATCGAGAAGAAGAACACATTATCTTGCAAAGGATGGACATTTTCGAAATATCGCTCTAAGAACTTTTATGAGGTCAACAGGCCAAATCGAAACAAATAGAGAAACAGGTGGTGCTGATGCATTATCTAGTGCCGCTGTCGTCTTACATGCAAACAGAGCATTAGGTATATTCCCAGAAGGTACCCGCTCAAAGAGAACTGAACCGCCATTTCTACTACCCGGAAAAACGGGCTTTGCCAGGCTGGCCGCATCATATCCAGATATCCCAGTTGTCCCAATCGGCCTAACGGGAACGAGAGAATTCATGACCCCTAACAAGCATAAATTTCCTCGCCTCTGGAGAAAGGTCGGCATCTCATACGGAAAGCCCGTGACGTGGTGGGAGTGGTTGGAAAAAAGAACCTCGGTTGAGGAGTTGCAAGCACTTGCTCACAAAGAAGACTACGAGGTAAAATCATCTCTCTCAGGGATGTATCGTGAGTTCACTGACGAATTCATGGAGAGAATCAAAGGACAAGGTGCTCCGTGAAAATCATCAAAGGCCTTCATGCTGGCTCATTAACCAATGCAGGAGTATCTCGACTTGATGCAGCGTATCCTTGATGAGGGCGAGGAGAAAGGAGATAGGACCGGCACGGGTACGTTATCTGTGTTTGGACATCAAATGCGCTTTGATTTATCAAAGGGTTTTCCAATGGTAACAACCAAGAAATTGCATCTTAAATCTATTGTTCACGAACTGTTATGGTTCTTAGCAGGAGATACAAATATAGCCTATCTACAGGAAAACGGAGTAAGAATTTGGAATGAGTGGGCAGATGAAAATGGTGATTTAGGGCCTGTTTATGGTAAGCAATGGCGAAAATGGGAAACTAAAGACGGGAAGGTGATTGACCAAGTTCATCAGGCTATTGAGATGATCAAGTCTAATCCTAATTCACGCAGAATAATTGTGAGTGCTTGGAATGTTGGAGAACTCGAAGAAATGGCTCTAATGCCTTGTCATGCATTCTTCCAATTCCACGTAGCCAATGGCAAGCTCAATTGTCAACTATACCAAAGAAGTGCAGATGTCTTTTTGGGTGTGCCATTCAATATCGCATCCTACGCATTACTCACACATATGATGGCACAGGTATGCGGATTGGAAGCGGGAACATTTGTACACACACTAGGAGATGCACATCTTTACATGAATCATATCGAGCAAGCCAAATTACAACTTACCAGAACCCCTATCGAACCTCTTCCTCAACTCAAATTAAACCCTGACATAGAAAACATCGACGACTTCACTTACGACGACATAGAAGTCATTGGATACGAGCACCACCCTCACATAAAGGCCCCAATCGCAGTGTGATATTATGCTGGGAATGATAGTTGCCTGTGACAGAAATGGTGCCATAGGCAAAGATGGAGATTTGCCATGGCGGCAATCAACAGACTTGCAACACTTCAAACGTGTCACTATGGATTCTACCATTATCATGGGAAGAAAGACTTGGGATTCATTGCCAGGAGTATTGCCCGGCAGAAGGCATGTGGTACTATCTAGGGGTGAAGTTGAAGGCGTTGATGTCATATCATTTGACCAAGCGATGAAAATGGAGGGATGGATTATTGGTGGTGGCCAAATCTACGAACTATTCCTTCCCCATGTTGACCAATTACATCGAACCATAATAGAAACAAGAGTAGATGATGCTGACACATTCTTTCCAGATATCACAGGCATGGGTTTCAAATTAAGTGAAGAAAAACACGTTCCCGCAGGCGAAAAAGACCAACATGACATGGTTTTCCAGCATTGGATCAGATGTTGATTCCAATAATCACAGAGTCGAATGTTCACTCCCTAGTGGTCAGTGGAGTAAGATAGTTTCAAGTATCTGTTAAAAAGACAGCGAATTATGAGCACAGGCATCGTAGTTGGTGTGATAGCAGCGGTTGTGGTCCTTATTGTGTTGATTTGGTTTATCAGCACGTGGAACAGACTGGTACGTCTAGAGGAAAATGTAAACAAATCATGGGCAGACATTGATGTTCTGCTACAGCAAAGATACGATTTGATTCCAAATTTAGTTGAGACTGCAAAGGGATATGCGAAGCATGAAAAAGAAATTTTCGAGCAATTCGCCCTCGCTAGACAAACCGCTGCAGGATGTTTGGCAAATGGCGACATCAAAGGTTTAGGAGCCGCTGAAGGAACTTTGGCAGGACTAATGCCGAGAATAAACATGGTTGCTGAACAATATCCTGACTTGAAGGCTAACCCAAATTTCCGCGACCTTCAAGCACAATTGGTCTCCATTGAAAATCAGGTCTCAGACAGAAGAGAATTCTATAATTCAAGCGCAACCAATTGGAACGCAGCAATTCAGATGATACCTACCAGTATTGTCGCTGGAATGAAGGGAGCAATGCGCAGAGATCTTTTCGAAGTAACAGACCCTGTTCAGAGACAAGCAGTAAGAGTTTCTTTCTGAGAAGGTTATTCAGAGCATGTTGTCTCGAAATAAATCGAATGAATGTTTATGTCTAATTTTGAGGGTCAGGTAACATGGTAGAGATTACCTGTCCACATTGTTCGGAAGATCTTGAGCTACCAGATGGTGCATTTGGGGATTTTGAGTGCCCAATGTGCGAACAAGAATTCATTTGGGGGCAGCAACCTGTTCAAGTTGTCTACAATTTACCAAAAGAAAAAGGAGTAACAAAGTTCATTCTGAACATACTTGCCATTTGGACTGGCTTTGGTTTACTAGTAACAATCGGATTTATTGTTGGATTGATAGCAGCATTTTACTTCCTTGCATTGATTCTTGGTGGTCTAGCAAACTGAAATTCACTCATTAAAGCGCAGTAATACCTTACCAATATTCTTCGCATCATGGATGTATTGGTGCGCTTTTGCCACATCTTTAGCATCGAAAACTGAATCGATAACGGGTTTGAGATGGCCTTCTTTCACTCCTTCCATTATTCTGTAGAGTTGTTGTGTCATAGCCTCTTCGTCTTTCCAAGTCCCCATGTGGACACCGAATACTCCTCGATTCCTTGTCATAAGCCGTAAAGCATCGAATTTCGGTGTCTTTCTAAGTGCGAAGAACGCTTTCAAAATCGACCGTTTTGAAGTTGGAGCTGCTGAAGAAAGACCGTAAGTGTATAACTTACCACCTTCGGCTAGACAACCTAGACTTCTTGTTAGATTGTCTCCACCAATCGGATCTAGTATATGGTCAACACCCCTTCCGTCGGTTGCTTCTTTCACAATTATAGTAAAGTCCTCGTTATGTCTATCTATAGGTATTCCACCAAATGATTTGATAATGTCAGACTTGTGTCCGGAAGCAGTCGCCCAGACTTGTTCAACACCTGTCCACTGGCATAATTGAAGTGCTGCTGTGCCAACACCGCCTGCTCCACCGTGAATCAAAACAGTCTCACCTTTCTTGAGATGACCTAAATAATGCAACATGTGGTGTGCTGTCAGGTAAGTTACAGGCATGGCTGCCGCCTCGTCAAGACCCATTTCATCAGGTATTGGTATTACTCTTGAAGCCTTGACAGCGACATGACTGCATTGCCCACCTGTAGGCATTGCTGCTACAATTCTCTGCCCAACTTCAAAGTCGTTTACACCCATTCCAAGGGAATGTATTATCCCGCTTACTTCATATCCTGGGGTAAACGGGAATGGGGGTCTTGGTCTGTATAGACCGAGTCTCATCAAAGTGTCAGCGAAATTGATTCCTGCATAATGCACCTCAACACAGACTTCCCCCGGCTTTGGAACTGGCATCTCCATGTCCGAAATTTTGAGAACAGATGGTGACCCGGGTTTAGTGATTGAAACACAATACGCCATAATTTTATTTATTTTGTCCGCAAATATAACATTTTTTAGGGACCCCTAAATTCCAAATACTGCTTCTCATTCGGAGGCACGATAGCGATGACTAAACTTACCGTACTCTACGGAACCGAAACCGGAAATTCTGAACTCTTAGCAATGGATATTTGCAAAAACGGAACTAATGCAGGTTTAGACTGTGTGAATTTTGGAATGGAGCAAATAGAGAATTCGGACTTTAATGACATAGAGAACCTACTGATTGTGGTTAGCACATGGGGGGATGGAGAGCAGCCTGACAATGCTCTTGATTTGTTCGAGTATGTTGAGGATTTGGGTGATTCAGATTTAAGCGATATGAAATATTCTGTGTTAGCATTGGGTGATACAGCTTTCGATTTGTTCTGTGAGGCCGGGAAAGAATGGGATAGAGTCCTCGAAGAAAAAGGGGCGACGAGGGTTCATCCACGCGTCGACTGCGATGTTGACTACGAAGATGAAGCAGAAGAATGGATAGAGAATGTCATATCGATTTTTTCCTAAAACCACTTCTCTACTCTGGTGAGTACTCAGTTACCCTGATCCCCAAGCGACCCTTACGTGCAGGCCTCTGCATGATTTTATCGTACTTTGATTCAAATGCCGACTTTAGATCAATTTTCATCGCAAGCGAGTGACCCATTAACAAAATCAAAACATCAGCCATCTCTTCAGCGCACTCTTCGATTGGTTTACCCTTGGTGACTGCTGCTGCTAGCTCACCTAATTCCTCAACAGTAAGGGCAATTCTGTAGCCCATGTCATGGCCATTATTCCCTGCAAAATCGTGTTTGTGATGGAATGCTGCGACCTTTCGCATCATTTTGCTCCATTCATCATCCTCTTGGCTAGCCAGCCAATCCTCAACGCTACGGCCCATGAGGTTGGCTCTATCACTAGAGAATTAGTCATTGCGTGAATGCTTTGATACATTCTATGACAGGACCTAGTTTAGATTCTGCTGTTGATGACACTTCTTCGTGATTCAAATCCTTAGTTGAATCACCAGGTTCTCGGCCAGCCGCCCAATTACTTGACACTATAATCGCTGCGTATGGAATATCCAATTCTGCAGCCAACTTACATTCCCTTGGCATAGTCATTCCAACTACTTCACCGCCTAACTTTTCTATTGCATCAATTTCTGCCTTAGTTTCAAAATGAGGACCATGTGCTAGCCAGTATGTTCTGCTCAATTTGATTCCAGGCTGTAATTTCGACAGCACTTTATCCAGTGTCCCATTCATTCCTGTATCGAATGGCTCAGTCATTGATGTAAACTTTGCATCATCATTTGCGAATGTAGATTCAATACCTGTGAAGTCGATATACTGATGAGCATATCCTACTGAACCGGGAGGGAAATCTTGTGATATTGTCCCTACAGAGCATATTGCAAGAATCGATTCTACACCTGCGTTTGCTAATGCCATTATGTTGGCATGGTGATTTATCATGTGGGGGGGATTAGTGCCTTTTCCGTGATGCCTTTCTACGAAAAATAAGTCATTATCTCCGCTTTTTACACAGAGCAAAGGGACACTCCCGTACTTGGTCTCGACAACTATCTCATCGCTTCTTGTGACATCCAGCTCACTAGTTGCAAGGCTAGTCATGGCCGTGCCGCCAATGAGGCCTAGGCGCATCACCTTTCAACTCACTCAAGGAGGCGAGCAACGATATCAGCCTTGGTTCCGGAAGTTGCTACTCCCGCAGCTTTTGCCCTTTCAACCAACTCGTCCTTCTTCAGTTTCATTAGAGAAGCCTCTGTCTCAGTCGACTCTTGCTCCGCAACTTCTTCGATTTCTTCTTCTGGCTTTACAGCAGGTTCGACCTCTTCTTCAGAAGGTGCCTCAACAACTTCTTCTTTCTCAGAGATTGACTCCATCGCTTCTGCTGCTGCTAGTAAACCAGCCTCTTCACCGTCATCTGCATCATCCTCTTCGGCAGCAGCAAGTGCTGCCGCTTTCTTTGCCTTGAGTTCTGCTTCTTGGCGAGACTCTTCGGCGTGAATTTCATCTAAAGTTGGTCCCTTTTCGGTAATCACACCTGACTGCAACAATTGGCTCTTGCGGATTACAACATTTCTGCAAGGATAGATTGCTTTCACAGCGTTTCTAATCTCTGTTTCTAGGTCACCTCCAAGCATTGCCTCTTGTAGCTTTGCGTACGTTGACTTTGCTGCAGAAGAGCGGATGATTTCTGCAGACTTAGCACGCATTGCTTGCTTGACTGAGGTTTGACATCTACGTTCAGTGATCATCAGCGGCTTCATTCTAACGAGGAAACCATCTGTAGTTACAACATCGACCACGTCGTCGATTTTGCCTCTGTATCTTCGAATTTGACGACGTGTGTGGTCAGATTGGTGTGCGTGTCCAACAAAAGTGGTTAGTGCATCTTGACCGACTACTTCGGTTACTCTGAATCTTAGTAGGACGTGCATCTTTGTGAAGTCGCCACTGAACTCTTGCTGTGTCATTTCATAGACACGGCCCATAATATGCTCGTCAGTCTCACCGAGAGTTTCTCCTATTCGCTTGAAGTTCCATGGATGTCGTGGTGCACGGATTGTGAACCATCTCTTATTCTTCCACTTATCACGCTGCTTACGTGCTGCTGCACGTGCCTTTGCACTCATCTTCTTCGCCATTTCAGATCAACTCTCAGATTGCGGGGGCTACCCCACTTGCAGCATTCCGACAAACATGGCCTATATGAAGGGGATAGATGCTTGCTAAGTGCCTATAGAG
>Ga0163109_10002525_pt1 | contig 14249 bp, 12 predicted proteins | sample CRUFie1St13metaG_FD_108704 | JGI IMG/M metagenome (GOLD analysis project Ga0163109, IMG submission 108704) | Marine microbial communities from the Costa Rica Dome - CRUD Field 142mm St13 metaG | ecosystem: Environmental > Aquatic > Marine > Oceanic > Photic zone | place: Costa Rica: the Eastern... | reverse complement strand
TGTCATTACAGAGGCAACCTTGAAGCAAGAACTATTGCGAATGGGGATTACAAAAGCTGCAAAAGATGTGACAAATGCAGAAAAGGTACAAGCGAGAATGAATTTAATTCTTGCAGGTACAACAGATGCTCAAGGTGATGCATTAGCTACCGCAGATAGTTTTGCAAATAGGGTTAAAAAACTTAAATCAGAGTTTGACAAATTAACATTAGCAATTGGTCGAGAATTGATGCCAGTTGCTTTAGGGTTTGTGAATTTTCTTATTGAAGCAACCGATAATATAAATGATCTTTTGGTTGCTTTAAATTTGATCAATGATACGACAACAGCCACAGAAAAACTTGCAAAAGCAAGAGAACAATTAGCAAATTTAAAAACAACAAACGTAAATTTTTTAAACGAAGAAGCACAATTAAAAAATGAAATTGCATTATTAGAAAAACAGATCGAATTAAGAAATGCAAATATCATTCCCGAAAAACCATTAGATTTAGGAACCGTAACAGTAGGTGATCCTAACGCACTTACTGAAGATCAAGAAAAACTTCTCGCAAAAAATGCTGTAATGCGTGAAGAAATTAGATTGCAAAGGTTGCTCAATAAAGCAAGAGAAAGTGGTAACAAAGATCAAATAAGATTAGCGCAAAGAGAATTAGATGCACTACCACTTAGATTGAAATTAACTACTCTTACAGAAGATTTAACAGACGCAGAAAAAGCATATACTCAATTTAAGACACAATCAGGTGATGCTACCGCAGTTCTTATAGATACCAATGTAAAACAATCTGAAACATTGCAACAATTAAAAGATGATTATGATGAGTTAGGGAAAACAATAGAAGATATAAATCCATTACAAGACGAATTATTAAGCGCAACCCAAAGCCTTGCATCAGGTTTTTCTTCTGCTTTGGCTGATATGTTTATGTCAGGTAAATTAAATTTAAACTCTTTAATGGATGTTTTCAAAAGTTTTGTAAGGCAGATGATTGCAAAAGCCATTGAATTGTTTTTTGTAAATAGAATTTTAGGAACCATTTTTGGGTTACCAACAACAACTTTTGCCAGTGGTGCTACTGTGTTAGGTACAGTTCCAATTACAAGAGAGTCAGCAACTGGTGGTTCAGCATATGGCAGACAGGGAATGTTGGTTGGTGAAAGAGGTCCCGAACTTTTTGTTCCTCATTCAGCAGGTACAATTATGAATAGTAATAATACACGATCGTTAATGGGTGGTCGTGGTGAAGCAACGGTTGTTCAAAATATTAATGTCACAACGGGTATACAACAAACGGTCAGAAATGAAATCCGATCACTGATGCCAGAAATAGCTGCAAATGCTAAAAATGCAGTAATGGATACCAAAAGGCGTGGCGGTAATTTTGGAAGGGCATTTGCATAATGGCTATTTCTTATCCTTTGGCATTACCTACAGCGACAGGTATCAAATCAATAACATGGACAATGGTAAATTCAGTATCGTATTCTGAAAGCCCATTTACCTTTGCCGGTCAAGTTCATGCTTATAATGGTGAACGATGGGAAGCAGATATTACCTTGCCAAAAATGAAACGCGCTAATGCAGAACAATGGATTGCTTTTCTTGCAAGCTTGCGTGGACGGTATGGAACATTTTTGTTAAATGATCCTGATGCAATTAGTCCAAGAGGCACAGCTACGGCTGCAACAATAAGTGGTGCGGCAGGTGATAGGACGGTTTCAGCTACAGTAGCAAATGGACAAACATTATTGGCAGGGGATTACATACAACTTGGAACAGGAAGTGATAGCACCTTACATAAGGTCGTACTGGACTTCACAGGCACAGGTAGTGCATCAAACCTTGAAATATTCCCTGCACTTAGGAAAACACGCTCAAGTGTATCAGCCGACCTTACAAGCGCGTCAGGCTTGTTTAGATTAGTAAGCAATGAAACATCTTGGAACGCAGATGATGTAAGCACTTATGGAATTTCATTCGGAGCGGTTGAGGTTGTATGAGTCGATCAATAAATGCAAATATTGTTTCAGCATTAGCAAATCCTGAGATTGAACCATTTTATGCGGTTAAAATGGAATTCCAAACATCTACAATTTTTCTGTGGACAGGATACGGTGATAAAACCATCAATGGCGAATCCTATATTGGGTCAGGTAATTTGCTTTCAATTGATGGGCTAGAAGAAGCCAGCGATCTTTCAGCATCAGGTACAAATATTGTTCTTAACGGCATTGATAGTACAATTCTTACATATGCTTTGACTGAAGATTATCAGGGAAGGGAAGTTTATATATATTGGGGTGTTGGGGGTGTTTCTGAGGTTGTAGAAGTTTTTAGCGGCTACATGGATCAAATGATTATTACAGATAAGGGGGAAACATCTACAATAAAACTTTCAGTGGAAAGTAAATTAATTATTTTAGAAAGAGCAAATATAAGAAGATATACAGAGGGAAGCCATTCATCCGTTATTGCAACAGAAGGATATTCAAACACAAACGATAGTTTTTTTAGATGGGTAGCTAAATTACAAGATGTGCAGGTAGCTTGGGGCAGAGAAACGGAATCAAGCGATGAAACATCCTAATCTAGATTTGTTAAATAAATATATTGCAGAAGTAAAAAACAAACCGTTTCAGTGGTTTCAGCATGATTGTCTTACATTCACAAATAATGCTTTTAAAAAAATGTATGGTAAAGGATGGGCTGATGATTGGCTTTCAAAATATCATAAAGATGGTGAGCCATTTAAAAGAGATAAGCTTAGAAAGATATTTAATGCACAAACAATTGAAGATGCAATTGATCAAAAATTGCAGAGAATTAGTTGCGTACCGCCAAAAGGGTCTTTGGTTCTAACAGATCAAGCAAGATATTGGGTTATCGGAAAGGCAATGGGTATATCTGTTGGTAATGATGCAATATTTGTTTCCGATCATGGTCTTAATGCAATGCCTATAGAATATATTACAGATGCTTGGATAAACCCATGAAATATCAACTTGGAGATTTTACTGTAAAATATTGGAATGATTGGGATAGAGTTCCACGTTCTCCCACTCAAATCGGCTTTGCTGTCTTAGGTCAACTTGGAATTATGGCGAGTACAACAGTTGCATTTTTTGTAGGTATTGCAACAGTTGCTGCAGTTGCTTGGATAGCAAAATCTTTGATGCCTAAATTTGATGCTGATTCTTTTGGATCAAGTAGCGGTCTTATGACAAATACAAGAAATGCTACTGCGCCTCAAGAAATTGTATATGGTACAATTAGAAAAGGCGGCATAATAACATATCTTGAGTCAAATGGAAGTACTAATGAATATTTGCATCAAATAATTTGTTTAGCAGGTCATGAAGTCAATTCTATTGGTAACATTTATATAAATGATGAAGTTGTAACGCTTGACACAGATGGAAATGTAACAACATCAAAGTGGCAAGATAATGATGGTAATTCTACTATCTTGATTAAAAAATTTACTGGTGCAGCAAATCAGAATGTTTACACTACATTAAATGCTCTTTCCAATGGTCCTAGTTGGACAAACGGTGCGAGTGGCGATGACACAAACTTTCGTGGTCAGGGAATTGCTTGTATCTATGTTAGGCTAAAATATAATCAAGATGTATTTCATCAAGGCGTTCCATTATTTACAGCATTGATAGAAGGTAAGAAAGTTCTTGATCCTAGAACATCTTCAACTGCTTTTTCTGCAAATGCAGCATTATGTATAAGAGATTATCTAACATCAAAATATGGATTAAATAATGCCACAGCTATCAACGATACGGTTTTCTCTACTGCTGCAAATACTTGTGATGAAAATGTTTCTCTTAGCGGTGGTGGGAACGAAAAAAGATATGAAATAAATGGTGTGCTTTCATTAGATAGACAACCAAAAGACATTTTGGGTGATATGGTTGCTGCTTGTGCAGGTACACTCTTTTGGGGTCAAGGCGAATGGCAGCTTGTTGTGGGAGAATATACAACGCCTGTCAAAACATTGACGCTTTCAGATTTTAGAAGCGATATTACTATTTCTACAAAACACTCAAGACGAGATAATTTTAATATAGTTCGCGGAATGTTTAATGATATTAACGCAGATTATATAAGATCAGATTATCCAGAAATTAAAAGTTCAACATTTATTGCTGATGATGCAGGGGTAGAAAACGCATTAGATTTTGGCTTGCCTCTTACCACATCAAGCTCAATGGCGCAAAGATTAGCAAAGCTAACTTTATTTAGATCAAGAGAGCAAATGACTGTTACGGCTGATTTTAGTTTATCAGCATTAGAAATACAGGTGGGTGATATTATTGGCATAACAAACGCTAGATACGGATGGAGTGCCAAAGATTTTGAAGTAATCGGATGGAAGTTAAGAAATGATAGGGATGGTGGTGAATTAAAAGTTGCTTTGACCTTACGTGAAACATCATCCGCAGCATTTTCATGGTCGGCAGAAGAAGCAGAATTAAAAGCAAACGATAGTTCTTTAACTGATTTACGCGCAGGTCTTAGCCCTTCAAATGTTACTGTTACAGATATAGGAACAGTACAAAATGACGGATCATTTGTTACACAAGCAAGGGTATCGTGGACTGCGGCTGCAAGTGAAATGATTAATCACTATGAAGTTCAATGGAAAAAAGTAAGTGATAGTAATTATTTTAGCACTGAAGTAGCAAAAGAATTGACTGCGGTCAATATAGGTCCATTAGAAAGCGGTCAACAATATAATATAAGAGTAAGGGCTGTCTCCGTAAAAGGAAACAAGGGATCATTTGTTGCTGCATCTGCACACACAGTAGGCGGTGATACAACTGCACCTTCGCCTATTACATCATTAACAGCCACAGGTGGAGCAAAGCAAATAACATTAGATTGGACTGCTCCAACAACACAAGTTGGTGGCGGAACACTGTATGATTTAAAGGGATATAAAATCTATCGCGCTACAAGCAATTCACAACCTACAGACCCAATAGCTTTTGCACTGGCAGATAAATTTACAGACACAGCTTTGGCGGTGAATACGCAATATTATTATTGGGTTGAAGCGGTAGATTTCTCAGGCAATGAGAGCACAGCGGTTTCCGCAAATGCTACAACAGATGCAGCAAGTAGTGGAGTAGATACCGATACAAGTGTTTATTCGGGGATTTTATATTATACGACACTGCAAGCAACTGCACCATCTGCACCAACGAATAATACTGGAACATTTAGTGTTACTAACAAATCATTTAGCACACCTCCCACAGGATGGTCACATAGTCAAACAACGGTAAGTAATACAAGTTTTTCAGAAAAAGAATGGACTGTTCCTTATACTGTAGAGGTAAATGTAAGCGGTACAGTACTTAGTATAACTTATGGTGAAACTAATGGTGCTTTCCAAATTACTGATACGATTGAAAGCTCTAACTTTGTAACTGGTTCAAGCGGTGCAGGGTGGAGAATAAAAGAAGATGGAACGGCAGAGTTTAGCGCGGCAGCTATAAGAGATACTTTAACAGTTGGTCAAATTCCTGATTTATCTGGCACTTATGCAACAAACTCTGCATTGTCAGGATATGCAACAACTTCACAGTTAAATAGTAAATCAACAGTTTATTATCAAAGTTCACAACCAAGCGGATCATCTGGTGACTTGTGGTTCAATACCTCTACTGGTAAGTATTTTCATCATAACGGTAGCGGTTTCGTGCAAGCGTCTATTGCGGCAGAAAGTGCTGTTGTTGCTACTATTTTTTCTGGAAATATAAATGCAAGTCAGATTACGGCAGGTACTATTCAAGCGGATCGTTTTATCGGTGCAGGTATAGCTAAAATCAGTTCATCAGATGTAAATTATTACTATGGTGGCAGTTCACAGATATATAACACAACCGTAGCTTCTGTAACGCTATCAGGCATTACAAGTGGTTCGGCTGTTATAGTTGGATTTTCGGGAAGAATAGAAAAAACTTCTGGTACAAATAACAATCCATATCAAGCAAGAGTTACTTTGACTGTAGGAGGTACAACCCATGCCTTATTTGGTGGTACAAGTAGTGTGCCTGACGGAACAAACCTAACACACTTAAAAGGTATAAATTCAAGCGGAACGTCTCAATCAGTTTCAATAGTCGTTTCTTATGCACGTAGGTTTCAAATAAGTGGAAGTGTTTTTGCAATGTCGGTAATCCAATGAGTTATTTTGTTTATTTAAATGATGGTGGTTGGCTTGTTTCTAAGTTTGCAACAGAAACAGAAGCGGATAATCTAGTTGCTGCAAATGATGATGGTGTCATGTCAAAGATAGCTGCACCAAGCGATCACGACACAGTAAATTATTTAAATTATATTGACGGAAAGTTTATTGCAGAAACGCAAGCAGATATTGATGCGGAAAACCTAATAGATTTCAGAATTGAAAGAAATAAACTTTTAACAGATAGTGATTGGACTCAACTGCCAGACAATCCTTTATCAGATAGCAAAAAAACAGAATGGCAGACATATCGTCAAATTTTACGCGATATGCCATCACAGGAGGGTTTTGATCCTCTGAATCCAACGTATCCTACTGAACCAACTTAGGACTTCTATTATATGAAGAAATGTTGTAAGGTGCGAGTGCATATGCAATTTGAAACGGAGATTTAAATTATGGCAACTATAGCTGATAGAGTGTTTGATAACGGTCTGACCGTTTTAGACACAGAAGCAAATAAAATAGTGGTGACCTCTCAAGAGGCTACAACCTACGCAGAAGCAAACGCAACCTACGCACTAGGAAATTCTACATCACTTTCTATTGGCGCACCTGCGGATAGATCAGGCGGTGGTCGAGAAGTAACTGCGGCTGCAATTACAGATGGAAGCATTACTGGAACAGGGACGGTTACGCATTATGCAATCGTAGATACAAGCAATAGCAGATTGCTAGTAACAGGATCACTTTCTGCTTCGCAATCAGTAACTTCTGGCAACACCTTCAGTCTTGCTTCTTTTACAGTTGGTATTCCAGACCCATCATAGGTTTTTTAAATGGTTCATCATAATCTAAGTGCCGTTTCAGATGAACACGGTAAAAAAATTGCTGAAAAAGATTTTTCGGTTGAGTTGAAAGAAAAGAAGAAAAAAACCGAAGAAGATGATGTGAAAGACGAAAGCAAGTAAAGATGGTAAAATTTGCAGATCGGGTCAAGGTAGCTACTTCAACAACAGGAACAGGAACAGTTACTCTTGGGTCTGCTGAAAGTGGCTATCAAACATTTGCCGATGGCGGTATTTCCAATGGGGATACCGTCCGTTACGTTATTGAAGAAGGTACGGCTTGGGAGATAGGTCAAGGTACTTATACTCATAGCGGAACTACACTTACTAGAACGCTCAGTAGTAGCTCAACAGGATCGCTTCTTAACTTGGGTGGTTCAGCCTATGTGTTTATCAGTCCAAGCGCGGCTGATTTAACTTTATCAGGAGCAGCGCATAATTTTACAGCATTTACAGCGACATCAGGACAAACTTCATTCAGTGTAAATTACACAGTGGGTAATATTTTGGTGTTTATGAATGGTGCAAAATTAGATGCAGGTTCATTTACAGCTACAAATGGAACTGCGGTTGTGCTTGGTTCTGGTGCTTCAACTGGTGATATTGTAGAAGTTGTAGAGTATGGAGGTGCATCTGCGAACTATTCTACTACAGAATTCACAGCAACATCAGGACAGACTGCATTTTCTGGCAGTTACAATATTAATAAATCAGCCGTGTATTTAAATGGCATCTTATTGTTACCCACGACTGATTATTCAATCTCAACTAGCGTAGTTACGTTAGTTTCTGGCGCAAGTACTGGCGACATTTTACAAGTGCAACAATACGCGATTTAGGAAAAAGTCATGAGTATAAACAGAAATTTAGCAAGCTTTGCGCCAAAAATAAATTCATCTGGTCAAGCCGCAGTTGCAAATATAACTGTGACAGTTGTGAGTTCTGGAGGCAACAAGTATGCAATGGACGGAACGGCTCAACAAACTGTTTCGCTTTCTAAGGGTATTACATACAGATTTGATAATTCTGATAGTTCAAATAGTGGACATCCATTAGCTTTCTCTACAACATCAAATGGAACTCATGGCGGTGGTTCTGCATTTACAACAGGCATTACAACAGTTGGAACGGCAGGATCAACAGGTGCTTATGTCGAGGTAACATTAGAACAGGATGCACCAGACCATTTGTATTATTATTGCACGAATCATAGCGGCATGGGAGGTCTTGCAAAAACTGCTCCTGTTGGTGATGCTAACTTTGCAAGTTTTGCAAGTGCTTTTACTTTCCCTACGTCTGATGGAAGTGCTTCACAGGTTTTACAGACGGATGGGTCAGGAACTATTTCATTCGGCACACCTGCCGCAAGTTATGGGAATAGTGATGTAGACAGCCATTTAAATTTTAGCACCGCAACAAGTGGTCAAGTTCTCAGCTATAACGGTTCTGATTATGCTTGGATAAGCAATGCAGGTTATTCAGACAGTGATGTAAATACTCACTTAAATGTAAGTAGTGCAAGTTCAAGCCAAATATTAAGTTGGAATGGATCAGATTATGCTTGGGTAGATGACCAAAGTGGATCAGGCGGTATTGCAAGCGTAGCGGCAGATACGACTCCTCAGTTGGGAGGTGACCTTGATGTTAATGGCAACAGTATTGTTTCAACATCTAACGGAAATATTGCGATTACGCCAAATGGAACAGGTAAAATTATTCTAGATGGTTTATCATTTCCTACGGCAGATGGAAGTGCCAATCAGGTGCTTAAAACGGATGGGTCAGGAAATTTAAGTTTTGCTGATGATACCGCAGGGGGTTCTGGTGGATCAACAACAGCAACGGTAAGTGGCACGCTTTCTGATGGTAGTCTTGTCATTATAAATGCTGATGGAACAGTAAGTTCTATTGGTACTGTGTCAGTCAGTGCATCGACAGGTACTGAAGCAACTTATTCATCTTCTTCTGTTGATTATTCAAACGTTGTTTATGACCCTAATACTGGAAAAGTGGTTGTTGCTTATAAGGATACTGGTGATAATAACCAAGGTAAGGCGGTTGTAGGGACAGTTTCGGGTTCGACTATTACATTTGGAACTGCAGTAGAATTTGCAGCCTCAGTAGACTGGATAGACATCGTTTATGAGGAAAATGCTCAAAAAGTCGTTATTAGCTATAAAGATTTAGGAAATAATTATTGTTCTGCAATTGTAGGAACGGTATCAAGCAATAGTATCAGTTTTGGCGCAGAAACAAATTTTGGAAATACGTGTCATCAAACACGGATTGCTTATGATGCGAATGCTCAAAAAGTTGTTGTATTTTACAGAAGAGCATCAGACAGTCATGGTTATGCGGCTGTGGGAACGATTAGCGGTACATCAATCAGTTTTGGTAGTTCAACAGTTGTTCAAGCTGATTATACTGGTTATTTTGCAATTGGATATGATAAAGGCGCACAAAAAATTGTTGCAGCTTATCAAGATTATAATGATGTGAACGCTGGTAGACCCAGTTATATAAGGGTCGGAACAATTTCTGGAACAAGTATTAGTTTTGAGACTGCCGTCCAGCTTGGCAGTTCTGGTTCTAATTTCTCTATTGGCTATGATGACGATGCTAATAAATTAGTTGTTTTTTATGTCCGTAATTTTACCACACGAGCGCGTGTTGTATCAATCAGCGGAACAACGGCAACGTTAGGAACTGAAGCCGATACTGGTATATGGGAATCTGGTTCTCGCGGTGGAGACGTTACCTATGATAGCAATGCACAAAAATTGGTTTTTGCTGCATATGATAATGGATCAAATTATTTAGAATATGTAAATGGTACGATAAGCGGTACAGATATTACCTTTAGTTCAGTTGTCGCATTAACTGATCATTCCATTAGTCACCCTTCAGTTGCTTATGCAGGTGGTTCATTGGTTACAGTATTCACAGATATAGCTAATAGTTACACTGGTGATTATATTGTTTTCAATAATGCCTTTAGTGTAACAGGTACATTGACCGCTGAAAATTTTATAGGTATTTCGGATGCTGCATATTCAAACGGTGCAACGGCTACAATTCAAACCTCAGGGTCAGTTGATGATGCACAATCAGGATTAACGGCAGGGCAATCATACTTTGTTCAAAGCGATGGAACACTTGCTCTTACGCCTGATACGATTTCAGTGCTTGCAGGTACGGCACTTTCTGCAACTACACTTCTTATAAGTCCAGATAGTGATGCAATTGCAGGTCAGTTAGAACCTGTAAATACGCACACACAGACGTTAAGCTCTGATAAAACAATATTGACAACTAATAATGGTTTTTCAGTAGGACCTTTGACAATTGCAAGCGGTGTTACTTTAACAATTGGATCAGGAGCAAGATACGTTGTAGTCTAATGAGTGAATTAAAAGTAGATACAGTTGTAAATTTAGCAGGGACAGGTAAGCCTAATTTTCAAAATGGGGTTACTATCAATGGTGCAGCACCTTCTACGCTAAACCTTAATGAATATACTGAGAGTGCCTCAGAACCTAGCAGTCCAAGCAATGGTGCTTTGTGGTGGGATACTGCAAATGAGAAAACTTTTATCTATGCAGAGGGTGAGTGGAAAGAAACCATCGGGATTGCTGCAAGTATTTCTTGGGGTGGTGATAGGGGTGTAATATTTAGAAACCAAACGACAAATAAAGAAATAGATTACGTTGATATTACTACAACTGGTAATGCGTCTGATTTCGGTGATCAAACTGTTGCCAGAGCGTTCTCATTGGCGGCAGCATCAGATGGTACATATGGGTTAACGGCAGGTGGATCAAATTGGGTAAGTGACGATTATCAAGATTCCATAGAATATGTGACTATTGCGACAACAGGCAACGGTACAGATTTTGGTGATTTAAACAATGGTGGTGGTAATTCGTGTGGCGCTTTAGGTGACGGTACTCTAGTTTTATTTACAAGAGGTTTTGATACAAACACGCCCACAAATGATATTATGTATGTAACGGCTGCTACACCTGCAAATTCTCAGGATTTTGGTGATTTATCAAGAATATGTCAACAAGTGGCAGGGTGTAGTAATGGAACAAGAGGATTATGGGGTGGTGGCAGTACAGGAACAAGTGGTAGTTATGATAACATCATTGAATATGTAACTACTGCAACTACTGGTAACGTAACTGATTTCGGTGACCTAACAGTTGCAAGGAGAGGATTGGCGTCTGCTTCGGATGCAACCTATGGAGTGTGGATTGGTGGCACAACAGGTTCAAACTCTAATGTAATAGATTTTGTAACAATGGATACAACTGGCAACGCTACAGATTTTGGGGATGATCAAGTAGCAAGATTATATGTCGGTGCAACAAGTAACGGAACAAGAGCAATTATTGCAGGTGGAAATCAAAGTACAAACGAAATTTCATATATCACAATTGCTACAACTGGTGATGCAACAGACTTTGGAGATTTAAATTGGACTGCAACGATGGGAGCGCCATGTGCTTCTGGTGCAGCTTCTTAGGAGAAAATTATGTCAGAAATAAAAGTTGATACAATTGTAGATGCGGCAGGGACAGGGAAACCAGATTTCTCCAATGGCGTCACAATTAATGGCGCAGCACTTTCTACCTTAAATCTAGGTGAATATAACGCAAGTTCTAGTGAACCAAGTTCTCCTGAGAATGGTTCTATCTGGTGGGATACCACAAACGAAAAGATATTTATTTATATTGCAGGTGAGTGGAAGGAAACTATCGGGATTGCAGCGGCATCATGGTATGGAGATAGAGGTATTATTGCAGGTGGCACATCATTGCCAACTTATAATAGTACAAATACAATTCAATTTTTTGATATTAGTAGTTTGGGCAACGCTTCTGATTTTGGTGATTTGACTAGAAGTAACGCAAATATTGGTTCTGTTTCTGACGGAAGTAGATTTGTTCATGCAGGTGGAGAGTCTGGGCAAAATGTTATAGACTATGGCGCTTTTGCAACAACAGGAAACTCAACTGATTTTGGTGATCTAACACTTGGTCGACAAGCTTGTCATGGCGCATCAGATGGTACAACTGGAATATTTATGGGTGGTTGGCAAAATTCAGTTTCTCCTACTGGTAATAGCAATGTTATTGACTCAATAACTATTCAGACAACTGGTAATGCAAGTGATCATGGAGATTTAACGGTAGCAAAACAAATTGCAGGGAACGCATCAAATGGTACAAACGGATTTTTAGGTGGTGGTGAACCTACCACAAATGGTATTGATCAAGTTTCAATAGGAACAGCCGCTAACGCTACAGACTTTGGTGACCTTACAGTATCACGTTCCTCATTGTCAGCTTGTGCTGATCCTACAAGAGCAGTTTTTTGTGGGGGCTATGCAAGTGCAAGCTCAAATGTCATGGATTACATTACAATGGCAAGCGCAGGTAATGCTACTGATTTTGGCGATATGAGTAGTAGTGCTTATAATATTTCGGGTACAGCGAATGCAACAAGAGGTGTCATTTCGGGATTAGCTAATGGTGCTTCCTATGACGATAACCAAATGGAATATATAACCATACAAACCACAGGAAACGCAGCAGATTTTGGTGATATGACTATAAATGCTTATGCAACTGGCGCAACATCAGGCTCACCGTCTTAGGAGAATAGAATGTCAGAATTTTCAACAAGAAAAATAACAGATCGTGCAGGGACAGGCGCACCAAGTTTCACATACGGTTTAAATTCTGGAGGCTCCGATAGTGGTTTAATTGGCAAGGCATACACTTCATCAGGAACAGAACCGTCTTCCCCTGCAAACGGTGATCTTTGGTACGATAGCACCAATGATAAATTGTATTATTATGTAGCAGGTGAGTTTAAGCAGATTACTCATTCAAATGCAGTGCCACCCTATTATGGTGCAAGGGCTTTTTCTTATGCAGGTGCAAATGGAGCAGGTGATACACAAATAGAATATTTCGCTGTAAATATCAGCGCAAATGCTCAAGACTTTGGTGATCTTACGGTTGCAAGAGGACAAGTATCAGGGTGTTCAAATGGCACTCGAGTTTGTATGGCAGGTGGATATAATTATGCAGGTGGCTATAGAGATGATACGATAGACTATATCACTTGTGCCACAACAGGGAACGCAATTGATTTTGGAAACCTTACGGCTGGAACTAGTGGTCTCGGTGGGTCTGGTATTGGTGATGGAACCTATGGTTTTGTCTTAGGTGGTTATCAAACCGCAAGAGTAAGTGAAATTCAGAGATGGACAATGGCAACTACTGGTGATGCCGCAGATCATGGCGATTTAACCAGATCAGAAACTTATGTTTCTGCGGCAGGTGACGGCACTAATGCATTAGGTGTAGGCGGTAATACTTCTGCTAGTCCATCAAGAACGAATACAATAGATACGTTTGTCATGGCAACAGGAGGTACTGCTACTGACTTTGGAGATTTAACGGTTGCTCGAATGGGTATTGGTTGCGGATATGATCCGACAAGAGCAGTATTTGTTAGCGGTAGTTCTAATAGTGGTGAAGTAAATACTATGGATTATGTTACAATGGCATCGGCAGGTAATGCAACGGATTTTGGAGACCTTACTTCTACAATGAATTATGTAAATGCTGCATCTGATATGACAAGGGCTGCTCTTTATAATGGTACTGGTTTGGGTGTGAATGTTCATACAATAATTATTCAAACCACAGGCAACGCTACAGACACAGGGTACGATATTATTACAAACCAACAAAACGGTGGTCAGGGTGTTTCTGGTAACGCTTCTTAGGAAAATAAAATGAGTGATGCAGAATTTGAAAAGATAACCAACAGTGCAGGTTCTGGCGCACCTAATTTTACTTATGGCTTAAATAGCGGTGGGTCGGATAGCGGTCTTGCAGGTTTTGCATACACGGCAAGCGGTACTGAACCAAGTTCCCCTGCAAGTGGGGATGTCTGGTTTGATACGGCAAATGACAAATATTACACTTATATCAACGGAGAATTTAAGCAGCTTACTCATGTAAATCCAGTCACTACTGCTTATTATGGTGATCGTGGGATTATATGGGGTGGCTATGTTGGCGGCAGTTTAAATAATCGCATTGAATATTTTGACATTACAACGACAGGAGATACTGCGGATTTTGGCGATCTTATAACAAACAGACGCGGC
>Ga0163109_10002524_pt1 | contig 14250 bp, 18 predicted proteins | sample CRUFie1St13metaG_FD_108704 | JGI IMG/M metagenome (GOLD analysis project Ga0163109, IMG submission 108704) | Marine microbial communities from the Costa Rica Dome - CRUD Field 142mm St13 metaG | ecosystem: Environmental > Aquatic > Marine > Oceanic > Photic zone | place: Costa Rica: the Eastern... | reverse complement strand
GCACTTCTTAATGAACTTGCACTTAAGAAGTCATTTAGACCTGATATCATTTTCATTGATTACCTTAATATATGTGCTTCCTCAAGATATAAGCAGGGTGGTTCTATCAATTCATATAGCTATATTAAGTCTATTGCAGAGGAGCTTAGAGGGTTGGCTGTCGAAGCCTCGGTCCCTATCGTATCTGCCACCCAGACCACTCGTTCTGGTTATGGTAGCTCTGACGTTGACCTTACTGACACTAGTGAGTCCTTTGGCCTCCCTGCTACTGCTGATCTTATGTTTGCCCTTATTGGCACAGAGGAACTTGAATCCCTTGGACAGATTATGGTAAAGCAACTTAAAAATAGATATAATGATATTGCAATGAATAGAAGATTTGTTGTTGGTATTGACAGAGCAAAAATGAGGTTGTATGATGTTGAGCAAAGTGCTCAAAAAGATATCTTAGATTCTGGTCAAGATGAAGAGTACGATCCAGAAGAGGATAAGACAAGTAAATTTTCGGGGTTTAAGTTTTAATCATGACTATTGATTTGGATAAACATATTGGTGTATGGGATGGTGTTTTTTCTCAGGAAATGTGTGAGAATCTTATAGATTACTATGAAGATTTTATTCTTACTCATCCAGCTGAGGTCCAAGAGAGAGATGATGAACCTTTGAAGATAAGTGATACTTCTGTTAGTGCTTCTCTTTATGATAAAAATGTTAGAAATTCTGTAAGACTTACTAGAAATCTACCAGAACTTTTGAAACAAATTTTCAACGTGTGTATATCACCATACAGAAATGCATACCCAATATTGAAACAACTGCATGGTCTTTCAATCTATGATATGAAGATTCAAAAGACTTCTCCTGGTCAGGGATACCATATTTGGCACATGGAAAATGCTGCTCTTGTAAATAGATTCCGAGTTTGTGCATTCAACGTGTATCTTAACACTGTTGATGAAGGTGGTGAGACAGAGTTTTTATCTCAGGGCATGAGAGTAAAAGCAGAACAAGGAAGAGTTGTTTTATGGCCTGCATATTTCACACACCCACATAGAGGAAACCCACCACTATCTGGTGATAAGTACATCCTCACTGGATGGTTAGAGTCCATCTAATAACACCAAAATTAATTACTAAAAATTATTATGACCGTAAACACAGAAGCATATCTTGAGTTTGTAAATGGGGTTACATCGACGCAAAGTAAAGACCACGAATCTTTCGTATATCGTGTTCAAGAACTGGAAGGGCAGGGATTTCCTTCCGAGCGATTGCTTACTGCATCTGTAGGCATGTGTGCTGAGGCAGGTGAGTTTACCGAAGTGGTAAAGAAGATTGTCTTCCAAGGTAAACCTGTTACAGAAGAGAACATGTTTCATCTGAAACGTGAACTGGGTGACATCATGTGGTATGTTGCTCAAGCATGTATGGGACTGGATACTACTATCGATGAAATTATCGAGATGAATGTTGATAAACTAAAGTCTCGTTATCCTGGTGGAGAGTTTGATGTTCATTACTCTGAAAATAGAAAGGAGGGTGACCTGTGATTAATCTTGAATTGGATATGGATGATGCAGTGATTCTACGTCATACACTTTCTGATTATACAAGAGATCATCCTGGTTTCTTTACTGATAAAATCATTCTCAAAATCAGAGAAATATCTAGTCAGTTAGATAAAGAAATCGGAAGAGAATTTGAGGAGGTAAACTCATGAGTGCTCTGTTTGTTTTTGGATTTGTATCCTTACTGTGCTATACACTGCATATAACTTGGCCATTAAAATATAGAGGTAATTGAAATGACTTGTGGAAAAGGAATCACACTTAATATGGATGTAAGAACTGCTGCTGCGGTTCGTGAATCATTATTTCAAGATACAAAAATCTATACTTACGATTCATCTTGTTGTCCACCAAGAGTTGTGGAACTCCGTAATGTGATTGTTGATTTAGACGAACAGATTGAAGAGGCACTACAAACAGATGACATTTGATACTATTGAACAAAATAAGAATACTGATTGGTTTCGTGAAAGAACTATCGACTTATTTCCTAATGTACTCTATTTTGCTAAACCTGAAAGATATTTTCAAGTTTCTGAAGAAGTAAAAACAGCATTAGAGGATGTAAATTGGAGAACAAAACCTGATTGGGGTAAAACTCATTTGATGTCAGACCCAACATTTAAAGAAAATTTTATTGAAAAAAATAATCTTAAAATATTCAAACAAGAAATTGATCATCATGTAGGATTATATGCAAAGAAGCATCATGTAGTCTTAAAAAAATTCACAAAGAATTATGACATATTGGATTCTTGGTCTTCCAAGTTTGAATATGGAGATTATGGTCATATTCAAAATTATGGATATGCAGATATTACGGGAATTTATTATTACAAACGTCCTACTGCAAATAATAAAACTGGAAATATTTTCTTCAACCCTTCTGGTTCTGGATTCACTTCTAATACATTGTATAGAAAACTAGTAAGATCTGCTTTTTATTTTCCTGAAGGAACTTTACTTTTATTTCCTGGATTTTTATCACATGGGTTTGCAAGCAATGAGGTTGATAGGGAAACAATTACTGTAACTTTTAATATAAAATTAAGAACCTGATGCAAGTATTTGGAATCAATCTTCATTTAGAACCTATTGACAACAAAGATGCCATTCAAGAAGAACTTCTTGGTAAGTTGGATGAAGTAGATTTCAATATGAAGGAGGCATGGGGGAATACTCATTATTTGTCTGACCCCACCTTTAAAGAAAACTTTCTCATTGAAAAAGAATGCACACTATTCAATCAAGAACTTGGGAATCATATTGGTTCATATGTAAGAGAGTGTGGTGTTCCAGTTAGTGGATATAAGATTGTTTCATCTTGGTTAACTTGTATGCGTAAAGGAAACTACGCACATATTCATAACCATGGTAATTCTCATATATCAGGAGTATATTATATTAAGAGACAATCAAATGATGGTAATATTTTCTTCACGAGCCCCAATCCATGTGCTACTAGCAATCCATTAACTTCTTCATCTGCTAGGATGATTGCGGGTGGAGTTCCCGAAGGAGTTATTATGCTTTGGCCAGGATTTTTATCCCATGGTGTTGAGACGTGTAATAATGTAGAAGACCGAATAAGTTTATCCTTTAATATTGATATAGAATCCTTCTCTAAATAATAGAGAGGGATTTTTTATTGATATGAGAGGAACCAGGTCAGCACAAGAAGCAAATCTTTTAAGGGTGGTAAAAGACTTTCAAAAGAAATGCAATGGTGAACCAATTACCATATCTTTCTCTAACAGGGGTATCGGTTCAGTCGGACCTGGTTCAGGTGGTGAATTGTTTAGCATAACAAATTTTATTGAAAATCCTCAGGGTGATAGGTCTGCTGCTGATATTATTGCTATTGATGGTAATAATAAGCAATATAGTATTTCATGTAAGCAATATAATCCAGGAAACTTTTGTGGGCAGGGATTGAAGAGTTTCACAAAAGAGAACAAGGTTATGAATTTGTGGATGAATCAAGTCCTGGGTGAAGTTGCTTCTTTTTATAAAAAACAGACTGATGATGCTCTTGAGAAGGCAATTGATTATGTGTTAAACATAATTAGAAGTACACCTGCAAATAAACCATTAACTCCAGTTCAGAAGCAAGCAGTAGAAAGACAGTGGAAGAAAGCAAAGGGACTCATGCTTCCAAACTTATACATTCCAATTCCAGCAGGAATGAGGAAATCACTATTTGAATGTGAGCAACTTTATACTGGAGAAATTGTGACTCACTACATAACTGGTGGAATTGCTGCTAATCCAGATGAAGATGTTGAAAATAGAACGATTTACTTTAATGATTGTAAGTTAAGCACTATCAAGGAGATGGTTTCTGAATCTGGCATGATTTATATTGTAATCAGAAAAAGAAGAGCAGACCAGTTTCTCAATATCACAGATTCCCGTGGAGTGCCAGTAAAAGATTCTCGTAAGTTCTTGCAAATTTATGCTGCTGGATTAAAGGGTGGTAGTGGAAGAAGAGTTCAAATTAGAGAGCAGAGGCAACTTCCTTTAAGGTTGAGGAATAATGTTTTTCTTGATAATGGGCAAAAAACGTCTAGAGCATCGAAGTCTTCTGATGCTAAAATATTGGAAGTACCATTAGATTCTGTACTTAACTCGATTGCTGCCGCACAGTACAATAATAAATAAACTATACGAAGGTATAATATTAATGAAGAGTTTTGCTAACTTTTTTCAAGAAGCAGTAGAAACACTTGCGTCTACCGAAGCAAAGAACCGTGGTCTCCAAGGTAATGGACATGGAGACTGGTATGACGCTAGAGGTAACTTTGTAGCAAAAACTGTAAATGGTAAGTTAAAGTATTTTGGTGCTGGTGATACTAAATCTGTAGATGGAAAACCTGGTGAAGAAGTAAAGAGAGAGAAACCAAGACAAGTAAGACCAGTAGAAAAACAACCAGAGCAAGAACCTGAAAATGGATTGGTTGTTGTGCTTGGTAAGTTCAATCCACCTTCTAAGAATCATGAGGGACTTCTAAAGGCAGGGTTTGCACAGGCAAATAGACTAGGGTATGAGTTTAGAATTTATCCAAGTAGAGCAACTGACCCACAGTCAAACCCACTAAACCCAACTGCCAAGATTGAATATTTGAGACAATTGTTTCCTAAGTATGCAGATTACGTTGTTGATAGTGAAGAGTCTAGAACTATCTTTGATATTCTTCAGTCAACATATAATGATGGATATTCTGCTATTACATTAGTTGTAGGACAAGAGAGACTGGGTGAATTCCAGAGTCTTGTTCATAAAGGTGAGGGTCAAGGATATGAGTTTAATAATATTGAAGTGATTTCTGCAGGGGTCAAAGATCCAGATAGTGATGTTGAATCTCCTGGTTCTGCTGCTCTTATGAGAACGGCAGTGGCAATGGATGATTTTGAAAACTTTAAGAGTGGAGTTCCAATGGGAGTCTCCGATGCATTGAAGAGAAAGTTATTCTCAACCATGAAGAAGTCCATGGAAGCAACTGAGGTTACTGAAGCATGGAAAATAGCACCAGAACTTGACCGTGATGGGTTGAGATGGAACTATAAGAACAATGGATTATTTGAGGTTGGGACTATTGTAGAAAACCTTAGTAGTGGTTTAAGAGGTATTATCAAGAGACGTGGTGCTAACTATCTCATTTGTGTGACTGAAGATGGTATCATGTTTAAAAGTTGGTTGAGAGATGTCATGGAAGTCCATGAAGTTGGAACTGATGAGTACCGAGAGTATCTTCAGCAACTCACTCCAGGAGAGGGAAAGCATAAATTTACTGATGGAATTGTACCCAATACATATCCGAAAAGTAAATCTATAAATAATAAAAGGAAAAAGTAGACCTATTTGAAATGGCTGAGAGCAATTACGCCAAATACAAGAGAGAAAAAAGGGAAAAACTCCAAGCAAAAAGGACTGCTGCTGCAAAGAGGGCAGCTGCTAATAAAGTTATTAATGCTCTTGCTGACGAGGGTAGAAAAGAAAGAGGTGAGAAAAAGGGAGAGGAATCTCCTTGGTATCAACTCCAAAAAAGGCAGCAGGAGTTTAGAGAGAAAAAATATGCTGACCAGAGAAAAAAAGAAGGACAAAAAGATAAGGGAGCAAAATCGAAGGCTGCTGCAGTAAAAACACTTAGGAATTTAGGAACTGGACCTAGAATTTCTTCTACTGAAGGTGGTGCTACTGCATTCCAAAAAGCAGCAGGTAATGCTATTACTGATACTGGTAGACTTGTTAAGGCTGCTGGATTAGGAATCAAGGGTGCTCTTGAGACTAGAGCGGGAAAGAAGGCTGCGGAATCAAGACCTGATAAAAAACCTCCTGGTCAGGGTGGAAGACCTGCTAAACCAAAAGCACCAACACCACCAAAACCAGCAATGAAGCAGATTGGTGGTACTAAGACTAAAGGTCTACTACCACCAGAGGGAAGGCAGAGTGCAACTCGTAGGCAACTACCTCCTGCATCTAGTCCTGATCCAACTAAGAAACCAACTATCGGTAAACCTGCTGCTGGAAGTAAACCAATGCTTCCTGGTAGCATGAAGAAAAGGATGCTTGGTTCTTCCCCAACGGTTGCTCCTGGTACTGGTATGCCCAGGATTGCTACAGGAACAGTTGGAACATCGAGAGTTGGTAAACCAGCAGCAAAGAGACCCGCATTAAAACTTTCTCTCGATAAGAGAAGAATGCTACCACCTTCTAGCAAGTCTGATAGACCTGCAACACCAGCATCGGGTAGAAGTTCATTGGGACAGGCGGCAAGAGCAAATCCTGCTTTGAGAGCAAAACTGACCAAGGAAAGAGGAGGTCAGACTGACTTTAAAAAGGCAAAGAGAAGAGTTCTTGGTCTTGAAGAATTCTCTTATAAAGAGCAACTACTTATTGAGAGAATTGAATTTCTTCAGGAAGTTGAAGAGAAGGAAGACAAGAAGAAAAAGAGAAAGGATATCGTTGATATCATGAAGGGTAAGAATAAAGTTACCATCAATCCGATGGAGGAATCTAAGGATTATGAAGGCAAGATGGCAAGGAACCAACTTAATACTATGGAGAGAGCAATTGCTTCTCTTCGTAAAAAGTTAGGAAACGATCATAAGGAACTTCCTGCTTGGGTTCAGTCCAAAATTACCAAAGCAACTGATTATATTGATACAGTTGCAGATTACATGGACAGCAGTGATGACATTTCTGAGGGCATAGATAAGTCCAAAATGAAGTGCAACAAACCAAAAGCACAAGCAGTGGGTAACTCCCTCACTGGAAAGTCACATGTTGTTAAGGCATGTGCTAATGGACAGGAAAAGATTATTCGTTTCGGTCAGAGAGGTGTAAAAGGTTCACCCAAAAAGAAAGGGGAATCTAAAGCATATGCTTCTCGTCGTTCTAGATTCAAATCTAGACATGCGAAGAATATTGCCAAAGGTAAAATGAGTGCAGCTTATTGGGCTAATCGTGTTAAGTGGTGATAAATAGTTGGGACCAAATTTGAGGACAATAGTATGCTTTCATTTCTACTCCCATTGGCATCGAAAATTATCACTGATGCTGTCGCAAAAATTCCAGAAAACGAAGAACTTGGTGAGAAACTCATTGAGATCTGTCTTGTTATCCTTGCTAAAGCGGTTAAGTTGACCAAGACCGATATGGATGACAAACTTCTTGAAGTTGTTACACAAGCAATTAAAACAAGAGAAGATTCCTGATACTATCTACTCATAGGGGGGAGAATTGATCTCCCCCCTTTAGTATCTAAACTTTATTATAAATAAAAAAAGGTAAATGACTCATACGGAATAGAGAACATGGCACTTTGGGGAAACAAAGATACGGTGTATTCGACTGGAACTGTAACTTCAGTTGATGCCGCAGGTGTAGTTACTGGTAATGGTACTACTTGGAATAGTGGCAACAATGTTGTACCTGGTTTAGTAATTACTCTTGGTACTGGAAATGGTAGTGGTGTTATCAAGTCTGTTGATTCAACAACTCAACTTACTTTAGTATCTACTGCTGGTGTATTAGGAACTGTTAACGCAGGTACTGCATATAACATTTCAGAGCAACCAGTCTATCTCCCTGAAGATAGCAACTATTCTGGAAATGAAATCTACGGTATCGACAATACTGAGGTTGGTGTTGCACAAACCACAGCATATGGTGGTGTTGCACACTCTGGTTGGGTTGGTGTCACAACCTACATTGATACACATGGAAAACTGAGAGTTAAGAGTGAAGTACTAGTCGCAAGCAGCAGCATTACAGCTGACGCAGATGACGACGCAAGATTCGCAGAATGATAAGTTAATGCTACATGAAATTTACTGAATTGAACGAGGATACATACCTTTTATTTGCTATTAAAAACTATGAGAATCCGCATTGTGTCACTCAAGATGATTTCTATTGTGACTTAAAACGGTTCAAGTGGATAAAACGGTTACTAAGAAGATACAAGAAAAAAGGTGAATTAAAAACTCACCTTTTAATAAATCATTTTATCATCTTGTATAACGTATTTGGTGATGCTGCGACTCCATTATTGTTTTTTAAAATAGATAAGGAGTTTTGGAGTACATTAAAAACTTTTATTGTATATCTCGATAGACTTCCAGACTATCCAGTTACTAGTTTGCATCATATAGATCTTGATGAATACTGTCTGGAACAATTAAATAAAATCTAATGGAAAAATTAGAGCACATTTTAAATATTATAAGAGAAGAGATTGCTGCTGCTGCTCCAACTAATAATGTTGGTGGTGGTAAAATTGCTGGAACCATAGAGGCAGGAGATGATCCTCCAGTGAAAAAGAAGAAACCACCAATTCTTGCTAGAGGTAAGATGCCTGGTGCTAGAAAGAGGTGGAGTAATGGATGATAATAGTGTAAACTCTGCTATTCTAGAAAGACTAGAAAGAGTTGTTGAATCACTACAAGATAATTCCGTAAAAATGGGACAACTTCTTGCTGTCCATAATGAAAAATTAGAAAAGCAAGATAGAATAGATGCAGTTCTATTTGAAAAAGTAGAGAGTGTGCATCGTGAAGTTAATAGAAGAGCTGATGAAATAAAGAAGGGTTGTGAAAGAGATATAATGAAGATAGATGCAAGACTTCGACTTATAGAAAAGAAGATGTGGACCATTGCAGGTGCCTTAACAGTCATCTCATGTCTAGTTAGTGCTCCAGGTCAAAGTATCTTGAGAAGTCTGTTGACACCCCCATCCGATGCGGTTATCATACAGAAAGGTAAGTAGTACCCTTCTGTATAATGAGTTTCGTTGATTCCAAGTACATTGGACTGGTATCTTCACGGTTAGTTAAGTTCGCCAAGAAGAAAGAAGGTCTTTATAATTTTCGGTGCCCTTACTGTGGAGACAGTCAGAAGCAGAAGAATAAAGCACGCGGATATATCTATAAGTTAAAAAACGACCATAACTTTAAATGTCATAATTGTGGTGTTTCTAGAACATTTACAAACTTCCTCAAGGACATGGATACTGTTCTTTATGATCAGTATATTATGGAAAGATATAAGAATGGACTGACTGGAAGGGGTAGTCAGACTAGGAATCCTGAGCTCAAGTTTGATAAGCCGAGTTTTGCCAAGAAAGCATTTGATTTGCAAAGAATCTCTCAACTAAATAAAGAACACTTGGCAAGAAAATATCTAGAAGACAGGAAAATTCCTGAGGAATATTTCCGTGATTTGTATTACTGTGAGAAGTTCAAAGAGTGGACAAACACTCAAAAACATACTTTCGATACAGTAGGCAAAGACGAACCACGCATCATCATCCCACTAATCAACGAAGGGAAAATCATAGGGTTTCAAGGTCGAAGTCTACAGAAACAATCAAAAATCAAATACATTACCATAATGTTGGAGGAGGATGCTCCAAAAATTTATGGACTCGATAAAATTAAAAAGGGAGAAAAGATTTATGTTACAGAAGGACCTTTCGACAGTACGTTCATTCCAAACTCGATTGCTCTTTGCGGAGCTGACGGTGATATTAGTAAGTGGGTTACTGGCAATACTGTTTGGATATATGATAACGAACCCCGCAATAGAGAGATTGTCCAACGAATCAGTAATACAATCACCAGGGGAAACTCTGTAGTTATCTGGCCAAAAGATATTCAGGAAAAGGACATCAATGACATGGTTCTGTCTGGACTTAATGTTCAGTCCGTGATAGAATCAAATATATTCTCTGGTTTAGAAGCAAAACTAAAATTTAGCACTTGGAAGAAAGTATGAGCAACGGTACAAAGGTTATTAAAAGGAACGGTCGTGTTGAACCTCTCGACCTAGAGAAGATGCATAAGATGGTTGATGAGGCATGTATGGACCTTGCAGGGGTCTCTGCTTCTCAAGTTGAAATGCAATCTGGTATTCAATTCTATGATGGAATTACTACAGCAGAGATTCAAGAAATTCTCATTAAGAGTGCATCTGATTTGATTGATTTGGAGAATCCAAACTATCAATTTGTTGCTGCGAGACTGTTGCTTTTTGCAGTTAGAAAATCCCTAAATGGTAAGGTGCAGGAACATGCCGTTTTTCTAGACCATATTACTAAGTGTGTAGAGTTGGGTGTATATGATAAAGCAATCTTTACTAACTATACTGAAGAGGAACTTACCAAATGTGGTAATTACCTTAATCATCACCGTGACTACCTATTCACTTATGCGGGTTTACGTCAAGTCGTTGACAAGTACCTGGTGCAGGATAGAAGCACAGGGAAAGTATACGAAACTCCCCAGTTTATGTACATGATGATTGCTCTGACTATCTTTGCAGAGTACCCCAAAGATACTAGACTCTCCTACGTCAAAAAGTATTATGACGCAATCTCCAAACACAAAATCAACATTCCCACACCTATCATGGCGGGAGTGCGAACTCCACTTCGACAATTTGCAAGCTGTGTGCTTGTTGATTCTGATGACACCCTTGATTCTATCTTTAGCTCTGATATGGCTATCGGCAGGTATGTTGCACAGAGGGCGGGTATCGGCATCAACGCAGGTCGGATCCGTGGCATCAACGCTAAAATCAGAGGTGGTGAGGTTCAACACACAGGTGTTGTTCCATTTCTCAAAAAGTTTGAAAGCACTGTCCGATGCTGCACTCAAAATGGCATCCGAGGTGGAAGCGCAACAGTCCACTTCCCAATCTGGCACCAAGAAATCGAAGACATCATCGTCCTCAAAAACAACAAAGGAACCGAAGACAACCGAGTCAGAAAACTAGATTACAGTATTCAAATCAGTAAACTGTTCTATGAACGATTCATCACCGATAGAGAAATCTCACTTTTCTCCCCGCACGACGTTCCTGGTCTGTATGATGCTTTTGGCACTGATAGATTTGACGACATGTATGTGGGTTATGAACGAGATAACTCTATTCCAAGAAAGACTATCGGAGCTCAGGAACTCATTCTGGACCTTCTGAAAGAACGTGCAGAGACTGGTCGTCTGTATCTCATGAACATCGACCACTGTAATTCTCACTCTTCCTTTAAGGACAAAGTAGAGATGAGTAATCTGTGTCAAGAAATCACACTTCCTACCAAACCACTTCAGCATATTGATGACCCAGAGGGTGAAATTGCTCTTTGTATTCTTTCTGCAGTCAATGTTGGTAAGGTAAAAGATAATGATGAGTTTGAAGAACTCTGCAGTCTTGCTGTACGTGGTCTTGAAGAACTTATTGACTATCAAGATTATCCAGTGATTGCCGCAGAGAAGTCTACAAAGGCACGTCGTTCCCTTGGAGTAGGATTTATTGGTTTGGCACATTACCTTGCCAAACTAGGGTTCTCTTATGACTCTCAGGAGGCATGGGATGCAGTTCATGGACTGTCTGAGTCATTCCAATACTATCTCCTTAAGGCATCAAATGAGGTCGCAAAGGAGAAAGGTGCTTGCGAATACTTCAATCGCACGAAGTACTCGGATGGACTTCTTCCAATTGATACATATAAGGAGGATGTCGATTCAATTTCATCTATAGAATATCAGCATGATTGGGATAGTCTACGGGCAGATATTAAAGAATTCGGACTACGACACAGCACGTTGTCCGCACAAATGCCTTCGGAGAGCAGTTCCGTTGTGTCAAATGCAACAAATGGAATCGAACCACCTAGAGGATACTTGTCCATTAAGAAGTCAAAGAAAGGACCCCTTAAGCAAATTGTTCCGCAGTATGCCTCGTTGAAAAATAATTACACACTGTTGTGGGATATGCCTTCTAACGAGGGTTATATTAATGTCGTTGCAGTGATGCAAAAGTTTTTCGACCAAGCAATTTCTGGCAATTGGTCCTATAATCCAGAGAACTACCCAGACAATGAGGTTCCAGTTTCTGTAATGGCACAAGACTTTTTGACCACATATAAACTTGGGTGGAAAACCAGTTACTATCAGAACACCTATGATAACAAAACTGATGAAATAAAAGATACACAAGCATCAAAAGACGTAGATTTAATTGCCGAAATTTTAAGTTCCGAAGGAGAAGAAGACTGTGAATCCTGTAAAATTTAGAGTTAGTTCAGATGATGATAATAATCAAGGTAAAAAGATGACAAGTGTAAGTGGGATGACTGTCTTTAATACAGATAAGACAGATATGAAGAAGCAACCCATGTTCTTTGGTGCTCCACTTGGAGTACAAAGATACGATTCCTATAAGTACCCAATCTTTGACAAACTTACGACACAACAACTCGGATACTTCTGGAGACCCGAAGAGGTTTCTCTCCAGAAGGATAGATCTGATTACAAGACTCTACGTCCAGAACAAAAGCACATCTTTACCAGCAATCTTAAGTACCAAATCCTCTTGGATTCTGTACAAGGGCGTGGTCCTGGGATGGCTTTTATCCCATACTGTTCACTACCTGAACTAGAAGCATGTATGGAGGTTTGGGGATTCATGGAAATGATTCACTCACGTTCATATACCTATATCATCAAAAACGTTTATCCTGATGCCGCAGAAGTTTTTGATACTATTCTTGATGATGAGAGAATTATTGAACGTGCAGCATCTGTAACTGCAGCATATGATGATTTCATTCAAGCAGCACATCAATTTGATACTGGCAATCTATGGAAACAAGATTGGAAAGATTCTCCAACTTCTATATGGGAGAGAAAAGAATTAAAAAGAAAACTCTATAGGGCTGTTGCCAATGTCAATATTCTCGAAGGCATCAGGTTTTATGTCTCGTTCGCTTGCTCGTTTGCGTTTGGAGAACTCAAACTTATGGAAGGATCCGCTAAAATCATCTCTCTCATCTCCAGAGACGAAAACCAACATCTTGGAATTACTCAGAACATCCTCAACAAGTGGCGTCAAGGAGATGACCCAGAAATGGCAGAAATTGCTAAAGAGGAAGAAGAGTGGGTGATTGGTGCTTTCCGTAATTGTGTTAATGAAGAGAAAGAGTGGGCAAACTATCTGTTTAAAGATGGTTCCATGATTGGTCTTAATGACAAACTACTTCATAACTATGTTGAATGGATTGCAAATCGTCGCATGAAGTCTATTGGTATTAAACCAGTATTTGATATTCCAGCAAAGAATAATCCACTTCCTTGGACCGAGCACTGGATTTCTTCTAAGGGTCTTCAAGTTGCTCCTCAAGAAACCGAAGTTGAGTCCTATGTTGTAGGTGGTATCAAACAGGATGTTAAAAAAGATTCCTTTGCAGGATTTAAGTTATGACTGAATGGAGGGAAGAACTCAAAGCATATACTACTAATAAAAAAGAATTAGAGTTGCTTGAGAACGGACCTAAAAGTCTTGCCCAGTCCTGGCATATGAATGCTTTACACCAAAGGTGGAAAAGGATTAAAGGCATTACTGAACCAGAACCACCAGATTGTCAATCATCATTTAAAGAATGGTCTAATGAATTAGACTGAAGTCACAGGGGGCATTGCCCCCTTTTTTTATAAATAAAAGAAAACTGTGCTCATAAGATGTCGAATATCGATGATGTAAAGAATCTGTATGAGGGTATTGCAGCTGAGGCATTTAAAATGCCAGAAAAGGTTGACCCATCAGATATTAGAAAATCCCAACGTGCAAAGAAGGTCAGAAATCTTGCAACCGATGGTGCTACTGAAGGTGAGAGGGCAGCAGCCGCAGGGAAGACTAAGGGTCCTAGTCTTATGGGTGAAGGCAGTTATGAAGAGACTAAAAGAAAAGAAGTCCTCAAATCTTTAAACAAGAAGAAAGATAGGTTTAAGAAAAAGTATGGAAAAGATGCTCCTGATATAATGTATGCTGTTGCTGATAAGATAGCTAAGAAGAAGGGTGATACTAGTAAGTCCGATGACAGATATGCTTACGAAAGTTTCCTAGGGGAGAAAAAGGATGAAGAAAGTATTGGTGGTGGTAACCTAAAGAAACTTGCTAAGAAAGCAACCAAGAGAGTTGACTCTAATGTAGATGGCACTGTAAACAGCAGTGACATGAAGGATTCTGATGTTGGTGAATTTGTACCTGGACCAACTGGTGGTAAGGTAAAGACTAAGGCAAGATTTGAGAGTTGGAGAAGTGACCTCTCACCTCTGCTTGAAAGAGCTATGACAGCAAAGGATAAGGATGAGGAAGATAGATTAAAAGATAAGTATGATG
>Ga0163109_10002523_pt1 | contig 14252 bp, 11 predicted proteins | sample CRUFie1St13metaG_FD_108704 | JGI IMG/M metagenome (GOLD analysis project Ga0163109, IMG submission 108704) | Marine microbial communities from the Costa Rica Dome - CRUD Field 142mm St13 metaG | ecosystem: Environmental > Aquatic > Marine > Oceanic > Photic zone | place: Costa Rica: the Eastern... | reverse complement strand
GCTTGACGACGGTAAAATTATGCGTGTGATGCTGATGAAGGATTAGATATGACTACAAAGCGGGAGAGCATCCTTGCAGCTGTAAAGACTGCTTTGACAGGGACAGCTGGGGTTGGAACTCGAGTTTATCGAAGTCGAGTTGATCCTCTTAGCCGAGGCGAGTCACCTGCAATCATCGTTGAGCCAATCAGTGACACACCCGAGCAAAACACAAGTTTGCCAACGCTCGATTGGACCTTGCGTATTCGAGTGGTTGTAATTGAGCGATCTAACGTTCCAGACCAGGCGGCTGATGACACGATTGAGGACATGCACTCAAAGCTGATGAGTGACTTGACTCTTGGCGGTCGAGCGATTGACATACAACCAGCACAGACAACTTTTCAGCTTCTAGAAGCAGACCAACCTGCTGGAGTGATTTTTTGTGAATACGAAATTCGCTATCGCTCACAGGTGGCCGATTTAACGCAGTAAGAACTTAGAGCTACGCTGAACCTAACAACCTCCTCGACTTAGCATGATGGACGAACACAGCGGTCAAGGCGGGACCTACCTTCTTGACCCTGAAACAGGCGTACGCACTTTGATTTCGCGGACGCAATCACCACAACCATCAAAGGAAGCATCCGATGGCACTGCTACTCCGCAAACGCCTCGTTCTGATAGAGACGGAGTCAACTTACGGGACCGATCCAACTCCAACAGGAGCAGACGCAGTTCTAGTAAGTGACCTGAGCATCACGCCACAGAGTAGTGATGTTGTTAGTCGTGATTTGATTCGTCCTTATTTGGGCGCATCACCTCAGCTGCTTGCTAACACTCGTGTTGAATGCACCTTTAGTGTTGAGCTGGCTGGCTCTGGAACGGCTGGGACTGCACCTCAATACGGCAAAGCATTAAAGGCCTGTGGCTTGGCAGAAACCATTGTTGCTGGCACTTCAGTCACCTATGACCCTGTTAGTTCTGGGTTTGAATCCGTCACCATTCACTACAACATTGATGGTGTGCGTCACAAGATGACTGGTTGTAGGGGAACTGTGGCGATTAGTGCCTCAGTTGGAGAAATCCCAACTCTGGACTTTTCTTTTACTGGCATCTACAACGCCCCTGATGACAGTGCTTTGCCGACACCAACCTATGCGAACCAAGCAGACCCTCTGCTCTTCAAGAACGGAAACACCACCAGTTTTCAGTTGCTTTCTTATGCAGGCAATTTGCAGAACTTCTCGTTTGAACTTGGAAATGAAATCATCTATCGCGAGTTGATTGGTGCAGGCAAAGAGGTTCTGATTACTAATCGTGAGGTGACTGGTTCAGTCTCGATTGAGGCAGTGTTAATGGCGACGAAAGATTATTTCGCTTCAGCTGTTGATGATGATGCGGCGCTTGGCAACTTGCAATTCACTCACGGCACTGCTGCAGGAAACATTGTCCAATTCACTTCTAGCAAAGTGGATATTGGTGATGTTTCGTACGGAGATTCAGATGGCATTGCGATGCTGGAGATTCCGTACACTTGCGTTCCTGACTCGGCTGCCAACGCTGAGTTTGATCTGATCTACACCTAAATCAGGCATAGGACAGGGAAGAGGAGCCTTTGCGGGCTCCTTTTTTTTGTGTATGCTTAACAGGCTTACCCATTTATCTAATGGCTTTTGTTCGCAAGAAGGTAAAAACCTTCAAATGGCCTGTTGAAGTAAGAGAGCCAAGCGAGAACGATCCTGGCAGGTTTGACAAGCATGAATTTATCGCTGTTTTTAATCGAGTGTCTCGGTCGGTTATCACAAAAATGGTTGACGAAGACGAAGAGACTTTGTTAAGGCTGATCCTTTCAGGCTGGGAAGGTATTGAAGACGAGAGTGGCAAGGCTCTTCCGTTTAATCCTAAAAATGTTGCTGATTTGGCAGATGATCCATATTGGATCAAGGGCGTAATCAGTGCATATACTGCTACTTATAATGAGGCAGAGCTGGGAAACTAAAGGGTGCCGCCATTCATTGGGTTAATGGTGGCAAGAAAATAGAAGATAAGACAGATTCAGATGCTGCTGCTTTTGGATTGACTTTGCCCAAAAAAGAGCCAGTTGTCGTTGAAAACTTTGAGGTATGGGAAGAAAACTGGGAAGCAGTAATGATGCTGGTACGGATGCAGACGCAGTGGTCAGTGTCTATGGCTGGATACGTTGGCTTGAAGTATGAGGTCTTGCTGTGTAGCGGTGGCTTATTTGACCTCTACAATGTGGAGGACCGCTGCGATGTGCTGGAGCGCCTTCAAATTTTGGAGGCAACAGCCCTTAAGGAACTGAGGAAACTCTCCAATGGCAAAGCCAATTGACAAGCTTTCCATCGAGCTTCAATTTAAGGATGCCGGCAGTCAGGCTGTAATTGAAAAACTTAGGGGCAGCCTCAAAAGGCTGGAGATGGGTGCTGCTGGCGCTAAGCCACAAATCTTGGGACTTAGGAAAGAAATTCTTAGTCAAGGAAGAGCAAGTGTTAAAAGTGTTGCAAACATAAATGCTCAAATAACAGCTCTTAAAACCTTAAGAGATGAGGCAAAGATTGGGGGCAATGCTTTTAAAAAACTGACAAATGACATTAATAAACTGAATTCATCGATGGGTAAATCGCCAAGTTCTGGCGGTGCTCGCAATATGGGTGCTCGCAGGGCAACCCAAACTGCTGGCGCAATTATTTCTGGTGGAATTTTTGGTGGTCCCGAAGGCGCAATTGGTGGTGCATTAGGCGCGTTTGGTGGGGTCGAAGGAGCATTTGCTGGAGCTGCAATTGGCGCCCAAGTTGGCATGCTTCGACAAGCAGTTGGCCAGATGGCTGAATATGCAGCAAGTATTGAGAAGTTAAAAATAGCTCTTGGCGGTGTACTTCCAAATCAAAATGACTTCAACTTTGCATTGCAACAAGCTGAATTAGCAACAAAACAATTAAACATCCCTCAAGAGCAATCTATACGTGGCATAACAAGACTTTCTGCTGCCGTAACTGGCGCTGGTGGCCCAGTTAAAGACGCTGCTTTAACTTTCAGAAATATCACTGCAGCAATCAAAGCAACAGGTGGCAGCAGCGAGGATGTTCAGGGCGCCATCACTGCGATGGTACAGGTGTTCTCGAAGGGCAAGGTAAGTGCCGAAGAACTTTCAGGACAACTTGGCGAACGCCTTCCAGGGGCCGTAACAATGTTTGCCAAGGCGAACAAAATGACGCTGCCTGAGCTTCAGAAGAACCTCAAGGCGGGCACGGTTGGGTTGAACGAGTTAATGAACTTTATTGTTGAATTAGGCAATAAGTATAGCGCAACTGCTGAGCAAATTGCCTCGTCAAATGCTGACGCTGGGGCTCGACTTTCAGTCGCCGTGGCTGACATGCAAGCAAGTGTTGGAGCAGCATTGATTCCTATTGGAGCGCAATTCCAAGCAGCGTTCGCAGACTTTATAATTAACATTACTCCTTTTTTGGTCGAAAATCTTCCTAAGCTTGGAAATCTTTTCTTGGAGATTGCCCAGAAACTTGACTCTATTGCCGTTGCAGCTGCAATAGGATTTGCAGCGTTTGGAGCAGCAAAAGTTGCTGCAATAGTCATAAATATTGGAAGCATAGGAGCCGCTCTTGTCAAGCTAAAAGGTATAATAATGGGCATAAGTCTTTTAAATCCTTATACAGCATTGGCAGCAGGGGCTGTTGCTTTAGGATTTGCAATTAATGAAAATATTAAGCAGCAAAGAGCGTTTAATTTGCTGGTAAGAGAAGGCACTGTGGCAGATGTTGACGCTGCAATTTCCAAAAAAACTTTGGAACGAGATGCTATTTTGCAGAGAGGGTTGAAAATCGATCCTACTGGCAAAGGCACCACTCCAATGCAAGTCATGTTCCAAGAAGGTGGCGGTGAATACATGAAGCAACAGGCTCTTAAGAAACAAATAGACCAATTAAGGGCAAGACGCGATGCTGCCATAAATGACAGAGACCAAGGGAAAGATTTACCTCTTAGCTTGCTGCCCGGATTTGATTACAATCCTCCAGCATTAGATAACGGCGGAACTGGCGGCGGAACTGGCAAGAACGAGTTAGCACGCAGAATTGAGCAAGCTCAACGCCTTGAAGCTCAAACTGTAAAACAACTTAGATTGTCTGAGGCGCAAAATTCAATTCAACGATTAAATGCCAAGCATGCGAATGAAAGAGTAGCTCTTGAGGACAAGCTTACCAAGCTAGTAGGAGACGGGACCAATCAGGAAATAAATAAAACCGCAGAAAGAGCTAGAGCCAATTTAGAGCTTAAAATAACAAATGAATTAAAGAAAGAAGGGCAAAAAATCGGTGAAATGTTGTTCGCTGGTGTTGAAAAAGAGCAAAACGAACAAAAGAAACTTAACGATCAGCTGAAGCAATCCCTTGCTGAAAGGAAGTTAGAACTTGGCCTGATTACACAAGAAGAATTCAACCAGCTTGAAATAGCAAGAGAACGAGAACGACTAAAAGGGATGGAAGGCATCACGCCTGAGCAAATAGAAGAACAGATGAATTTATTCAAAAAGTTATTAAATCAAACGCCTATCGATAAATTTATTAAGAGTGCCAAGGACAGCTTAAATGATCTACACACAGTTGCAGTAAATATCTCGCAAGGCATCGGCAACGCAGTTGGCAATGCGTTGACAAGCGGCATCATGGGGTTGATAGAAGGCACCAAGACAGCAAAGGAAGTATTCGCTGATTTCTTAAAAAGTGTTGGTCAAATCTTGGCGCAAGAAGGTGCAAAGATGATCGCCACTTACATCGCTATCGGTATCGCAAAAGTATTTGCTGGTTTGGCTGGTGGTGGTGGTGGTGGTGGCAAAGCTATTAACCCTGCAAGCTTGACTGCAATCGAATCTTATTCAGGAGCTGCAAGCAGTTTTGATGCAGGTTCTTTTGCAACAGCCTTTCCAAGAGCAGGTGGTGGTCCAGTAGAAGCTGGTCGTCCTTACATGGTTGGAGAGCGTGGACCTGAGATGTTTATCCCAGGTTCAAACGGTGGAATTATGCGTAATGAGGACATGCGGCGCATGATGGGACGGTCTCCTGCAGGCGCTGGTGTACCTCAGATGAATTTTACGTTTGAGACTACTAATATTGGTGGAACAGAGTTTGTGAGCCGTGAGCAGCTTGAGCAGGCAATGGTTGTTACTCGTCGTCAAGCAACCAATGATGGTGCAAAAAGAGGTATGAGCATGACGTTAGATAAGATGCAGAACAGCCCACGCACTCGATCCAGAGTAGGTATTAGCTAATGGCTACAGCAAGTTTCCCTGACATGAAGCCAACATCCCGTCGATTTAGGATGGGTGACATTCCAAGCACTACATATACATCTTTATCTGGTGCTGTATTTAGACGCGCTTACGGCAACAAGAAGACTGGCTATACGCTGGATCTTACGTTTGAAAATATTTCAGATGTTGTGGAGTTGAAAGCTGACTCTGGAACTACTCTTGAAATTTTGAATCATTACGAATCAGTCAATGGAACTTTTAAAAGTTTTACTTTAACGAACAAAACATTTGCAGGCATGGGGGCTTCAGTTAGAGGGCACATCCAAGCACCAAGTAATGTCAAGTGGAGATACGCCAGCCCACCTGAAGTTAGAGCGGTATATAGGGATATAAGCACTGTAACTGTAAAACTTCTTGGGGAAATTGAAGCATGAGCAGTGTAATTCGCATAATGCAGGCATTTGCATTAGTTGATGCAAAGGGCAATAGTCATACTTATCAAAACTATTTCGTCAACTTTCCAGATTTTGCGCCTTTCCAGGTAGACGGCAGTGTATCAACTCTCGGTGGCGACAATTCTCAGATTAAAGTGTTATTTCCTGCAACTAAATATGCAATTCGCCTTGTGGAAAAGGGAGACGGTAACAGAAAAAGTCAGCTTACACTTACAACTAATTTCATAACAGAAAGTGAACAACTTGGAGCTTTAATTTCTCAAGAGATTTACGTAGGTATTGGCGCAAGTTTCAGTGAAAGCACTGTTGAATTACGTTTTAACACTGCAGTCGATGCAGTCGCTTCTAATTTTCCAGCGCAGAGGTTGAATGAAGAAAACGTTGGCATTTTGCCTCTGGATTCCGCTTTGTCATTGCGATGAATGACCTTATTGGTCTGCAGTATCAGTGGGGTGCGTCTTTTGCTGATGGCAGTGGCTACACAGACTGCTTCCAGCTCGTATGCGAAATTCGCAAGCGCTTAGGCCTGAGTGATTACTCTAAGAAGTTTGAGTGGGCTTACGACTCCTACACCCAAGAAACATTCAAACCAATTCGTCTTGCGAAGTGGTTACTTCAGACCGGAAGACGACTTACACTACCGGAACATGGAGCGGTAGCTTTGCTGGCTGATCCAACTAGCCCAGCACTGGGTAGCGTTGTTGATGGCAGCATTGTTTTTATCTCTGCTGGCAAAAGGGTTGTTCGCATCCCAGCGCCGCGTGTGTCTGCTTACTACTTCTGGATTGACTGATGCGTAAGCTTCTTCCCTACGAGCACCAGCTAATCGAAGCGCTAGGTGTGACAAAAGAAGAGTACCTAAATTTTGTTGCGATACAGCAGGACTATAAAGATCCAAAGATTGGCACGGCACTTGATGTACGTAATGAAGCTGGAACTGTTGCTCTTGTACTGACAATTGTCGGCACCTTATTTCAGGTTGGTGCAGCACTTCTCGCTCCTAAGCCTGAAATTCCTGATGGAGGAAGAAGGAAAAATAGACAGCAAAGATTTGCACCAAGCTTTGGTTTTAACAGCGCACAGGATCTTGCTAAATACGGAGACCCTGTAAATCTTATATACACTAACAACAATGACAATCCTCTTGGCAGTGTAAGAGCAAATGGTTCATTAGTTTGGTCTCAGATTGAGAATTTCGGCTCCTCTCAGTTCATGCAGCTTATGCTTGTCATTGGAGCATCAAAGCTTAAGAGAGTTGACTTTGACTCAATTGCGTTTGGTCAAAAAGACTTATCGAATTTTGACAAAGGTAGCTTTTATGTTTTTTCAAAGCTTAATGGCGAACCTGGAGTTCCAAAGTTTAATGAATTAAGGGCTGGGCATGAAAAAAACACATTCTTTCCTGAGCGCCTTACCCCAGATGATGGTGCAGACAAGCGACCTGCGTGTCTAATTGCCTTTCATGGCGATAAAAAAGAGGGATTCAGCCAGGCATATACGCCAACAGCATCAACCAGTCTTGGAGTGTTTGATGTCGTTCCAATTAATGTAAATGTATTAACTAGAGACTCAGATGGCGACGAGGAAGAGTCAAACATTTTAATAAAACTAAGCAGCTTTGGGCAGGACGGTACATGGAAAAATAATGCCAATGGCGGGATCTTTCAGGTAAACGATCAAATTGAATTGGTATTCACAAAAACCAGTGGAAAAAAATCTGAGATAATTGAGCAAGACGAGGATCCAGGGGAAACCGCAATTGATATGCGCCGTCAAATGGTTGAGTCGTTAGATTTTAGTAGCACTTACATGCTTGGTTCTGCAAAGTTTAGATTTGAAACTTACGGCGGCAACGGGAATAGAAACATTGAGAATGGAGACGTAGAAGTTCGTTTTAAATGCATTGAATCAGGAGCAGCTCCAGCCAGTTTATACAATACAACTGAGCCAAAACAAGATGACAAGAAATTGAAGAGAGAAATCGAGAATGCAATTCATATTCTCGAAAATAATCCAAAACCAGAGAAACTAATTCCAGATGTAGACAATCACCCATTAAGCGATGAAGGCAACTTTACAGACCCTTTTGCTGTAACCAGTCCTGCCAACCCCTTCATTAATATCAAATACAATGACAAAGAAACTGTTTCATGGACTCCAAAACTTAACCTTGTAGATGACGATGGAAAAAAAATTGAAGGTGGTGAACTTGAGCTAGCTTCAAAGAGTCAAAGAATTGATCGGGCTGGATCAATTGCTTACTCAAAAGAGCTAAAAATAGACTTGCAAGAAGATGTTTTGATTGATGTTAGCAAGGTAAGGAAGACATTTAGGAAGCGAAAAAAAGCACTTAAAAAACTAATCGAGGCGATAAACAATTGCGATTACGATGGTCAAGATTTAGTCCATGGCAACAATGGCTACTTAGAAGGACTCAATCCTTTGGGTGGAGAGGCAAGTGGCCAAGCACTATTTCATAGCAATAGAACTATTGACAATAATGTTACTGGAAATGGCTATACTGTTAAGTACGATGCATATAATAAAAAAATAATGGGAAATCGCGGGGATGGAGGCAGAGGAGAGTTTGGTGGCGTTTGGTATACATTCATATACATTGACCGAAACAGGAACTGGCATTATTTCAATTTTAATGGAGTATTTAATAACGATGAAGAAGCCGACATATTTCCCGAAGATCCAAAAATGATAAAAAGACGAGAAAAAGTTGAAAACAAAAAAGAAGACATTAAAAATGCAGAGGTAAGAGAAAATGACTTAGAAAAACAAAAAACAAAGATCAAAAGTGATGCTATTGCCTCAAACTCTCCTAGCGACAAGCAAGGGATATTGAATGCAGACACGCAACTTTTGGAAAGTGTCTACGACGACATCAAGGCTTTTAATGTTGAGCTAACAAAACGTCAGAATAAACTCAACAACCGCATAATAAGAAATTTTGGCATCATGCATCAGCTAGCAATTGATGTAATCGATGACGACATTGAATATATCGATACTATTTTGGAACAACTGCCCAGCGTCGACCAAAAAGACAAGGAGGGAGCAAAAGCACTGAGGACGGCGATGAATAAAATAATCAATGAAAAACGCTCTGACTTAAAAGAATTTAAAAAGATTTATGAAGACTGGAACGAATACAGGAAAAGTTTTGACAATACGTTTTTCTCGAAATGCTTGGTGAAAGCGGAAAAAGCCTCATACGAGACACTAAGTGAAATTGATACTATTAACTTTTCACTAAAAGTAAAACTTTTTAGGCGAATATCGGGACGGCAAAAAAAATACGGCGAGAAAAAAATTAAGAAATATAGCTCGTCTGACAATGGCGTGAAAAGCCGTATGGTATTTTTCCGAATGTACTACAAAAAGCAAGGAGAGGTTGATTTCGCGCCTGTTGGAATTGTTTTTGCAGTCAGACGAGGCAGTGAATCTGACTTTTACACGCAAATTAGATTTAAAGGATCAAACGGAACAGAGCAGCAGCCACGTAGCAAGTGGTCTTTTGAGTTTCGACCTGTTTACGATCCTAGTTCGGAATTTAAATCTGGCCGTACGTTTACTCAATACGCTTTTCTTGAAGACACTAGTGAAGAGCCTAAGATATTTGATATCGATAGCCAAATTAAAGTGTCTTGGTCTGGCAGATATGTCAATGCCAGCGAATTGATTGGGTATTTCCCGGATGAGGACGAAAGAGGGCCCGTTGACACTAACGAGTGGGACATGTTCTCAGTCAACTCTGACACCAATATTCAATTTAGCCACGAAGGAGGTCCTGAGATCACGTTGACTGCCGTAACAGAACAGCAGTTTGCACGAAATAATTTTATTCTTGATAAGTATAGTGATTTGACAATGATGGCTGTTGGCGTTTACGCCAATCGCGGATTACAAGATTTACGCAGCGTGAGCGCTTTAGTCAGAAAGGGCAAGAACTGCAAAAAAATCAATGTTTCCAGCAAGACAATATCAGACAACGTAAATTCTTCAAGTTTTGCGCCAGATATATTTGTAGATACATTGTTAGATGACATTAACGGCGTAGGCAACTATGTAAATGAGTCAAACATTGATATTGACAGTCTTGCTTTGGCTAAGAAGTTTTGTACAAACAATAATCTACCAAGGCAGGAGAGCGGTGCAGATAAAGTTACTATGTTTATGGATGGGATTATTGCTGATGCGGGATCATGGCGGGAATTTTGGATTAATGCAGCACCTTTCAGCCTGCTTGAGTTGGCACGAAAGAATGGCAAGGACACGCTCGTCCCTGCGCTTCCAGTGAATAAAAGTGGCAAGGCTTGTCTTGACGACGGGACGCCGATAGAAGTCGAGGTGTCGGCACTTTTCACTAGTGGCAACATCCTTGAAGGCTCTTATAAAGAAGAATTTTTAAGTTATGGGGCAAACACCGAGGATCTAATTGCATCTGTTGTCTACAGAGAGTTTAGAGAGCAGGAAGTCTTTAACAAAAATAGAACCGTAGACGTAAGGCTCAAGGGTGTTGACGACAGAGCTGTTAGGGAGACCTTTGACTTAAGTCAGTTTGTTACGCAACGAGAGCAAGCAATAATGTTTGCAAAACTGTTGTGCAATCAACGCAGACAGGTAAGAAAAGGTATTGAGTTCAAAACATTGCCTTCAGAGGCAGGTTTAGAGCCTGGTTCTTTTATCTATGTAGATGTTGGTCTAAAAACTTGGGATAAGTACTCCTCTGGAATTGTCATGGAAAACGGTGAATTAAATTCACCGTTGAACGATCATCAAGATGTTGGGACTGCAAACTTTAATTTCTTGCTATACCAGCCTTTGACCGGAGAAGTAGAAAGCAAAGCTTCTGTCTCTGTCACAACCTCTTCAGACAAGTTAAGCACAGCCTCTAGCCTGACGGATTACAAAGGCTGGATGTTTGTTATGGGCAACGAAAAGCCAAACAAACGAGTTTTCAGGGTTACTGAACTTGAAATTGAGGGGGACGGCGAGCTGAGCGTTAAAGCAGTTGAGTACCCTTGTTTTGAGTCAAGCGGAAAAATACGAGCAGAAATAGCTGACTTTCGTAGCGACAAGTTTGAGGTAAGCTAAGATAACAGCAATGTTCAGGCCAAGCCAATGGGATTTTTCACTGGCCGCACTGGCTCAGTTGTTTTCAACGGCAAGCCTGTAGCAAAAATTCGGGACTGGTCTCTTGAAACAACAGTAGAGCTGATCAGCACTAACACTATTGATAGTGGCGTCAATACATTCGTACCAGGCTCTAAAGGAGCAACGGGTAGTGCGACATTACTGTATTACAAGCTGGAATCTGGAGAAAGTACATCATTGACTGAATTCACGGCCTTGCTGGCAAAAATAATGAAAACCAGCGTCATCACTACAAGTGACAGAGTCTCTCTTGAGCTAAACGTAGGTGGAGGCAGTGCCGACGATATTAAATTTAACGCTTACATTACTTCCGCCAGCGTATCTGTTAGCACTGGCGAGTTAAGTGTAGTCCCTATTAATTTTACAGTTGACGGTGAATTTACTGAAGTAATCAGCTAATGGCTTTTTACCTCGGCAAACACGGTAACGTTCGCCTGCGTCGAGGCACTGATGTTTTTATCGGCAGCGTTGAGGCGTCTATTGGCCCTGACGATGTGAATACTAATTTAGAGCGTTTGGGGGTTGACAACGCTACTGATAATTTATTTACTGGCGATCGTGTCGATATCTCGACAGAAGATAGTCGTGGGATAGCTTTTGTGCCGGCATCTAATTGGAGCAGTGGAGTCATTGAAGATGCGTTCAGTGCCTATATAAATGTAAACGAGGCAGGGGGCTTGCGTTTTTTCAATACTTTTCAAGACTCAATAAATAACACAAGAGCCAATGAAATTGATTTGCAAGCGTTTGCGGGGGAACCGATAATAGTTAAATTTACAGTCAGGGATACTCGTTTCAATATTGTCGGAAACATTTCAAGCTACGAGTTTAATACTTCGCGTGATTCCGTCGACCTTACAACTCTGTCTGACAAGTATAAACAACAGCATAGCGCAGGACTTATTAGTGGAAGCGGTCGAATTGAATGCGCTTTTGATTATGCAACGGGAACTGCTATTGAAGCACCAATGATCATGTTGCAAATTATTCAGCGTCTTGACCTTGGATGTGCCTTTGATATTGCTTTGTACCTTACGGATAAAGAGGTTGTTGCTACTCAACCGAATATTTTTTATCAAACTACCGCTGTTACGACTTCTACTGGAATAACGGTGGAAGCAGGTGGCTTGGTGTCATGCACCATTGATTTTGTCACAACAAAAGAAATCAAGCTAATTATTGGCAAGCCTTCTGAGTACATCCTTAAGGAGGATGACGATCGAATCAAGGTTGAGCAGGGGTTGGACTTCCTTCTTCAGGAAGTAACGGACTAAACTGGGACCAAATGTTCCTGTCAACGGAGTAAGGCCTTGGCTGACCAAAGGATTACGCAACTCACAGAGTTGTCCAAGGCTGGCGTTGCAGCTTCTGATGTCTTAGCTATCGCTGATATCAGCGGTTCAGAAACCAAAAAGGTTACCGTCAAAAACCTGGTAGAAGGTGCTTTAGACCTAATAGATTCAGACTCTATTCCTCTAAGCAAGCTGAATCAAGCCAGTGCTTCCAAGATTGGCAGTACTGCTGTCGCAGACGATGCAATAACTTATGCAAAGATTCAAGATGTCACGGCAACAGATCGGTTGCTCGGTCGAAGCACGGCAAATGCAGGTCCTATCGAGGAAATTATTTGTACAGCAGCAGGTCGAGCGTTGCTTGATGATGCCGATACAGCTGCTCAACGTACAACGCTTGGCATTGATACAAACGACAGCGTAACCTTTGGAACAGTCACTGCAAACTTAAATTCTTCTAGTGCCGCAATTAGTGGCGGCACAATTACAGGCATCACGGATATAACGATTGCAGACGGTGGAACGGGAGCTTCTACTGCAGCTGCTGCACGTCAAAATCTTGGTGTTGAGATTGGAGCAGATGTTCAGGCTTATGACGCTGGCTTGCAAAGCATTTCAGGCCTAACGACTGCAGCTGATCAAAGTATTTATCTAACAGGTACAGATACATATGCTGCTTATTCATTGACAGCCGCAGGTCGTGCATTGCTAGACGATGCGGACGCTGCTGCACAAAGAACAACGCTTGGCTTAGGAACACTTGCAACGCAAAGTGGCACTTTCAGTGGCACTCATTCTGGAACGACTAGCGGCATTAACACAGGTGATCAAACAATCACGCTCACTGGTGCTGTAACAGGTACAGGAACTGGATCGTTTACGACTTCAATTGCAGCAGGAGTTATTGGCACTTCGCAGCTTGCTAGCGATTCTGTTACTTATGACAAGATTCAAGATACAACTACTACAGACGTAATCCTTGGTCGCAGCACGTCTGGAGGTGGAACAGTTGAACAAATTGCATGTACTGCTGCAGGTCGTGCATTGCTAGATGACGCTAATGCAACAGCGCAACGCACAACTTTAGGCCTAGGTGATCTTGCTACTGCTGATGGGACTTGGACTGATGGGTCTTCTTTCTCTGGCACGAGTTCAGGTACTAATACGGGTGATCAAACTATTACATTAACTGGCGCTGTAACAGGAACTGGGACTGGATCTTTTGCAACGACACTAGCCACTAATATTGTGGCTGCTTCAAATATTCAGTCAAGCGCAGTAACGACAGCAAAGCTCAATAACTCAGCTGTTAGCCAAGACAAATTGGGAGACCAATCGACTTGTGTCGTAAGCACAGCTTCTCCTTCTGGAACTGGTGCTTACGTTGGACAAGCTTGGTACAACACAGGATCTAGCCTTGCTTATCGCTGGACTGGCTCAGCTTGGGTACAAGAAGCTGGAATTCAGTCAGTCACAGTTACTGAATCAACCCCTTTATCGATTGCAGTAAATAATCCTGATGATTTTACAGCAAATATAACGCTAACACTTGATACACAGGCTGCAAATGCTGTATTTGTCGGCCCTGCTTCTGGATCAGATGCAGCACCAACATTTAGGGCACTCTTGCCTGCTGATTTACCTGATGCAACCTCTTCAGCAAAGGGAATTGTCCAGCCAGGATCTGGTTTGGCAGTGTCAAGCGGAACGCTAAACATAAACAATACAGTCACTGCCGCAACAAAGAGCGGTATTTCATTTAGCGCACAAGGTTTAATAACAGGTGCGGTTGATCTTGTCGCCTCAGACATACCTAGCCTTGATGCATCAAAAATCAGCACTGGCTCCTTCAGCAGTGATTTTATTAGCGCAGGAGCTGTAACCGCTAACAAGCTCGCAAACAAATCAACAGCATCAATTGGTGAAACTTTGCCAATCGCTGCATTTACAGGACAGCTTCATTTTAACCCGTTAGACAAAAATTTCTTTCTATGGGATGGAAACGTTTGGCAGTCAATTGGTATCTCAGCAGGCGCAATTATTCTTGCTGGTACTTATGACGCAAGCACAAAT
>Ga0163109_10002522_pt1 | contig 14254 bp, 12 predicted proteins | sample CRUFie1St13metaG_FD_108704 | JGI IMG/M metagenome (GOLD analysis project Ga0163109, IMG submission 108704) | Marine microbial communities from the Costa Rica Dome - CRUD Field 142mm St13 metaG | ecosystem: Environmental > Aquatic > Marine > Oceanic > Photic zone | place: Costa Rica: the Eastern... | reverse complement strand
GTCAAAGTAAGCCACCAGAATCCTGAAATAGTTCCCATCTCCAGCAAAAGAGTACTCACCCCCAATAAGACGACGCCACCGATCATGACACTGAAGGCAGCGATCAAACCAGTGCGATTGTCGCGGAAAAAATTAAGTAACCCCATAGCAAGAATGACCCCAAAAGCGACCAAAGTCTCCGCGCGCGTAATGATGGTTTGATTGTCGTCATAGGAATATTGCAAATCCTCCAGGATCTCCACCATGTAGTTATCTCGAAAATCCCGATAGGCCGTGAGAAAAAAGTAGACTACCAGAAGCAGAGACAAACCTGGTAAAAAATATTTTACAAACGAAACACGCTGCTGGCCATCCATGGGCCGTCGGGCTGTCTTGGTAGCGATGTCCGTTTTATTGGGAGGAGGCAGTTGATTCAACAACCATACAGAAAGAAAAAAGAGAGGGAGAAAGTGTAAACCCACTGCAGCAGGCATCCATGATTCGCTGACTTGCCCCATTTGACTGGCAATCGATGGACCGACTAAAGGCACCGAGGACCAAACCTCTGCCACCCCTCCGCCCATCATCGCACGTCCGAAATCCTTGACGATCCCGCTAGACACAATGAAAGCGCAGCTGAGCCCGGCCAAAAGCACTTCCGAACTTCTCCTCCCCTCCAAATACCATACGACAAGACCCCAGACCATCCCAAGAGGGAATCCATTGAGAAATATCGCAAGGCACTTCCAGGGATCCGGTAGAAATGCGAACAGCACCAAGGCCAATTCACTGGCGAGGACAAGCCCCAGCAAAGCACGTGCACGCTGCTGAGGACGGATTTCGGAGCAGACTTTAATGCCCACATATTTACTGAGAACATAGCCCAGGACCTGGCTGATCACCAAGGCTGTCTTGAGGGTAATTTCCGAATCCAGAAACGTCAGTCCTTCGTATTTGGCCGCAGTGAAGGGCTTCCTGAAAGCATACATGCAGAAGTAGGTGGAAAAGGAAGCGGAAATGGCAAAGAGAATAAAGATCCAGCTTGGAGCCGCAGCCAACCAACAGGAAAAACGCCCGGACGGAACCGGATGAGTGTAACTTTTCATTGCGAACTTTATTTAAAGGGTTCGATCGATCAAGGGTTGAAGCACGAAAAGGACTTATGGCGTGTAATCCTCGCCGTTCAGGGATGCCACCACCGAAGCCAACCAGGAGCGCATGTCTTGCTGCATGTGGTGGACCTCTTCCAAGTTCTTCCTCTTGTTCCAAAGATCCATTCTTTCTGCCGGATCCTTACCCAAATCATACAGCTCCCAACGAATGTCACTTGTAGCAGACTCTATGCGATGTAATTTAAAATCACCGTCTAGCCACGCTGAATGACCGGGAAATGAGTCTCGCATGTAGGGAGGGCTGGGCAATTGGTTGGCATGCAGGCTCGGGGTGTCGGCCTGAAGTGGGTTGCCATTGCGCTGTGCCTCAAGCAATGCCTTCATCCATACGGCCGACGGCGTTAAAATCCCCTTTTCCGGGCGATCCCAGAACCCCATGTGCCGTTTCACAGCCTGACGCCCTATCCAGGGCATCAGGCTGACACCATCCAAATGTTCTGGGGCAAAATCGGAAAGCCCGGCCATCTCTAATACCGTGGGCAAAATATCGTTGGTCGAACAGCGGGTCGATACGGCAACAGACTGAGGGAAACGCGTAGGCCATTCGAGGAAGGCCGGCACCCTGAGTCCACCTTCATAAACCGAAGCCTTGTGTCCACGGTAACCATAGGTCGATCCTACTTTTGGTAAAGCACCATTGTCACTGCAGTACCAAAGAACGGTATTGTTTCGCAGGCCTAACCGCTTGAGCCCATTGCGTATCCTGCCAAAAGCCCGATCCATACCACTAATTTCTCCAAAAAAATGGCGCAAGGCTTTGGGTTGATCAGCATATAGTTGTTCATTTTCCGGAGAGGCACGATTGGGTGCATGAGGAGAACCAAACCACACCACTGCTAGAAAAGGTTTGGAGTCGTCACGAATCGAGCCAATCCACTCCATGGCCAGTTCAGCAGCCAGCATTGAACTTTCACCTTCATGTTTCACCGCTTTACCCTGATGACTTAGAATCGGGTCATTGTCGTAAAAATTAGGTGCACTGACCCAGTGATCAAACCCATTGATGCCAGGGTGAGCCAAACTGTCGGATCGTACGGATCCCAAGTGCCATTTGCCAAAATGTCCGGTTTGGTAACCATGATCTTTGAGGATTTCAGCTATCGTCAGCTCCTGCGGGCGCATGGGGTAGCCCCATTTAAAAACCCCCATGCGATTGGGATTACGACCCGTCAGGACGCTGGCACGAGTAGGTGAGCAAACCGGCGCAGCGGCGTAGAAAGAGTCAAAGCGAACCCCCGCACGGGAGGCTTCGTCAAAATGAGGTGTCAACAGGTTGGGGTGCCCCATGTAGCCCATATCTCCTACCCCCTGATCATCAGCCATCACAAGCACGACATTTGGGCTCGAAGCCCACAGCGAGGTAAGCAACGGGCCGATGGCGAGGAGAAGAGCCAAAAGACTAAGAATCAGTCGAGGCATCTCCTGAAATAAACTCGATCCATAAAGGCCATTCAAGGCCTAAGTCGGATCTCCGTTACCTGGATCACTGGAAACACTGACTATTAAACCTATCTCTGTGGCGCATCGTTTACTTTCATGGAACCGTGATCACTTTTCAGAAGTCCATGACCTCGGCCCCCTCATCATTGAATTCGTTGACAACGCCCGAACCAGGTAAGATTCCAGTGACTGCTTCTCAGCGCATCAAATCCTTACTGCGATAAATTTGATACTGCCTAAAGATTTCAATAGAAAACTGAATGGTGATCTTGAAAGGCTCATACAAAATGGCCGGTTTACCTCCTGCAGAAGGCTTGTCTTCAAGGTCCTTAGGGTCGGTCCTTTGGGCAATTTCAAAATTATCGGGAACCTTCGAGGCCGAAAATTGCCATCGCAAATTCCTTGGCATTAAATACCTGAAGATCATCTACAGCCTCACCCACGCCGATGTATTTAACCGGGATCCCTAGTTCTTGCTGGATGGCGACCACCATGCCTGCCTTGCTTGTTCCATCCAATTTGGTGATGACCAGGCCTGAGAGTGGGACTGTTTGGTTAAACTGCCTCGCCTGGTTGAGGGCATTCATGCCGGTTGTTGCATCGAGCACCAGAAGCGTTTCGTGCGGCGCACCTGGCAGTCGCTTATCCATCACTCGGTGAACCTTTTGCAATTCCTGCATAAGGTTTTGCTTGTTATGCAGGCGGCCAGCAGTGTCGATCAGCAAATAGTCAGCTTGTCGGGAGACAGCCGATGAGATGGCATCGTGAGCGACTGAAGCGGGGTCAGATCCGTAAGCTCCACTGGTTAAATCAACTCCGATGCGCTCACTCCAAACCTTGATTTGGTCGATGGCAGCCGCTCGAAAGGTATCGCAAGCAGCCAATTGTACTTTCAATCCCCCCTCTTTCAGTCGGTGCGCCAGTTTAGCACATGTCGTCGTCTTACCCGTTCCATTGACTCCCACCATGGAGATCACCTTGAGCTCACCTTCATGGGCCACCAGTGGGGCCTGATGACGCTGCAATTCAGCAAAAACAGTCTCCGCAGCGACTTCCACCCAATCACCACCCGCTGTCCCATGAGACTCATAAGCTTGCCGGGTTGCCTGGAGGATCTTCAGGGTGGTAGGAATGCCAAAATCAGCTGAAAGCAGGCAAGCTTCTAGTTCTTCCGCGCTCTCAGCAGTCAACCGAGGTGAGCGGGAGACAATGCGGCGGATTTCATGAACAAGCCTGTCTTGCGAGCGTCCTAGACGCTCCTTGAGCTTTTGAAAAAATCCCATACTAAATCAGCAAAGTTAAGAAATTCATAGGTAATTCATGCCAACAACGTTTGTCGATGCCCATTTTATGTCAACCTTTCCAGGAAACGCTCCAAAAAAGGAGACTCAAGCCGCGTCTTACCCATACGCATCCCTCCAGGCATCGGACCATGACAGTCAGAACCTCCGGTGACCATCAATCCAAGCTGGGCAGCCAGATGAAGGTATTTTTTAACCAGACTCGGCTTGTGCGAAGAGTGAAAGGCTTCAACCCCATCCAAGCCCTGGCTTGCCAGATCTAACAGAACCTCATTAGGAATCCCAAGGCCGGGGTGGGCCATGACGGCCAACCCCCTTTCCGCGTGGATCAGGCGAATCATTTGCATGGTGGCAGGATAGGTCGAGGGCACCCATCCTTGAGACCCTTTTTTGAGAAACCGGCGAAAGGCTTGTCCTACGTTGGAGGCCAATGAATGTTCGACCAGAGCTCTTGCCACGTGAGGTCGTCCCGGTGACTGGCAAGTGATGCCTTTGAGGACTTGCTGAGCATCCCATGGAATGCCGTTTTCCTCCAGTTGTCTTAGAATGTCTTCAACCCGCTTGCGCCGCCGCTGCTGGAAACGAGTCAAATGTTCATTGAGAACTGGCGTCCCAGAATCAGAGGGAAAATAACCCAGGAGATGGATTTCCTGATCAGCATGCGTGGTGGAGAGTTCAATTCCGGGAACCCACCTAACCCCGGCAGCCTGACAATGATCGGACATCTCTTGCCAGCCCTCCCGACTGTCATGATCAGTGAGTGAAAGAACCTTCAACCCTATGGATGAGGCTCTCTGGACGACTTCACTTGGCCCGAGAAGCCCATCAGAATGATGGCTGTGCAGGTGAAGATCACCGATCATGGCGCCCGTTGGAACGTTCGATTGCCTTGCGAGCAGGCCTGAGCACATCTTGTCGAATACGGTCCAGAATGCCATTGACAAATTTTCCGCTTTCCTTGGTGGAAAAGCGTTTGGCAATTTCAATGGCTTCGTTGAGGCTGACCACAGGGGGAATGTCCTCACGATGAAACAATTCATAAATGGCCAATCGCAGAACGTTGCGATCCACCACGGCCATACGGCTCAGATCCCAATTTTGGACATACTTTTGGAGCCTCTGGTCCAGTTCATCCCTGTTGTCCAACACTCCTTGAATCAGGCTTTCAGCAAACACCCGCAACGAAAGATCTCTGGTAGTGGGCGGCGGTATCTCGATTTGACGCCCCCAGGTAGCCTTTCCTTTTTCGTATCCGGATTCCGAGAGCTGGTGCGTTTCCCAGAAATGATTCAAATGATGTGGCAGGTCTTCAGTCACGATCGGATTCATGTCGTGCTGAAACAAAAACTGGACGGCTCGTTCTCTGGCTTCTCGTCGTAATCCCATCGCTCTGGTAGGTTGGTAGATTGAAGTCCTTGGGCCGAGGCAGGGCCACTTTTTTGAATTAGTAAGCGGGCACGCTGGGATCTATTTGACCCGACCAGGCAGAAATGCCTCCCTGAACACTCTTGAGCTCCCTAAATCCCTGCTGCCTGAGGAAATCCAAAGCCTTGAGGGATCGCACACCTGCCTTGCAGTGCAAGTAGTAGGATTGACGGGGATCCAGCTCAATATACCGCTCGGCTAACTGACTCAGCGGCAGTAGAGTGGTTCCTTCCACCTTGGCGATGCGCCATTCGTCTTCTTCTCTGACATCGATCACCTGTATCCCCGATTGAGGGTCGTCCAGGGCGCGCTTCATATCTTGAACTGTGACTTCGTCTGGATGCATGTCGTTTGGGTCGTGACTGGCAATAACACCACAAAAATCCTCATAATTGATGAGATCACGAATGCTGGGTTGCTCCCCACACAGTGGGCACTCGGGGTCTCGCCGTAACTTAAGCTCACGAAATTTCATGTCCATCGCATTATAAGTCAAGAGCCGACCGATCATCGAAGCCCCCTGCCCCAGCAAAAGCTTGATGACTTCGGTGGCCTGCAAACAGCCAACGACTCCTGGCAAAACCCCTAAAACGCCTCCTTCTGCGCAGCTGGGAACCATCCCAGTGGGCGGTGGTTCGGGATACAGGCACCGATAGCAAGGACCTCCCAGATGCGGCGCAAACACACTCAGTTGTCCCTCAAATCGAAAGATGCTTCCGTAAACATTGGGCTTCTTGAGAAAGAAGCACGCGTCATTGGTCAAATAGCGGGTGGCAAAATTATCCGTGCCATCCACAATCACATCGAAGCCCTGCAAAAGCTCCATGGCATTGTCTCGCGTCAGCGGATAAGCATGCATCTCCAGATCCACATGAGGGTTGATACCGGTGAGCGTCTGCCGTGCTGAGTCCACCTTGGGCCGCCCAATATCCTGCTGACCATGCATGATTTGCCGTTGCAGGTTGGAGAGATCCACCACATCAAAATCCACCAATCCCAGTCGCCCGACTCCCGCGGCCGCCAGATACATGGCAAGAGGAGAACCCAGTCCCCCAGCTCCAATGCAAAGCACTGAAGCTTGCCTGAGCTTGAGTTGCCCATCGAGCCCCACCTCGGGCAAGCTGAGGTGGCGTGCGTAGCGCGTGATTTCTTCAGAGGGCAATTCCATCACAAAGGACCTTCGACACGGGAAGCATAGGGAATTGAAAAGACAAATCAAGAATCCCAGAGGACATCGGCGTAATCAGCTGTGACCCTCCGGGCCCAGCGAATTGCCAATTGACAGGTCCATGCGGCTCAAGCAATTTACACCAATACCTCTGTGCGATCGTGTCTTGAATCATCTCAAAGCAATAGCGGTTTCAATGAAAACCCAGCTTCTCCCTCACCTTGGAGTGTGCCTTGGGCTGTGGCTGGCATACCACGACCTGTGGGCTCAGGGCGTCGGATCCAGAGGCTCTGAACGCCTGATTAACAAACCTGGCCCTGCTTCCAGAGCAGGCGTGCCAGATTGGGGGTTGGATCAAGCCTTCAGTGAGGACATCTTTACATTTGTGCGGATCATGTATTCGACTGGAGGCGGCGGTTGGGGAGGGCGCGGAGGTGGAGGCTGGCGTGTCGACTATCCCAACGCCGACCTGAATTTTTCCTACCGGCTGGAACAGCTAACCTCTATGAAGGTGCATCCAGATGGTGGCACTCTTGAACTGACCGATGACGCGCTTTTTGACTACCCTTTCATTTTCATTATCGACCCCAGAAGGCTTGTCTTCATGGACCCGGAAGCCAAGGCCTTGAGCCGTTACCTGCTCAACGGAGGTTTCCTAATGGTCGATGATTTCTGGGGAGAATCCATGAAGACTCACTTTCTCAGTGAAATGGAAAAAGTCTTTCCTGATCGCAAACCGGTTTCACTCGAACTCAGTCACCCGATTTTCAATGCCGTATTTCCTCTGACACTGAAGCCACAAGTGCCCAGTGAAGACTCCGCAGAACGCAACAAAGGGCGAGGAGTTTATGAAACCTGGGAAGATGAAATTCGCTATGAGAGACCGGCTCCTGCCGATTACCTTGCCTATCTGGATGATCAAGATCGCATTATGGCCCTGTTATGTCATAACACGGACTTGAGCGATGGATGGGAGGAAGAGGGCAAGAGCGAATGGTTTTTCTCCCGCTTCTCAGAGGCACTTTCATACCCCATGGGGATCAACATTGTTTATTACGCCCTGACGCATTAGTCACCCATCCAGCGGAAGGAAACGAACCTTCCATTCACTGGCATGGCACTCGAGGAGAGCCACTGAACGGTCCAGCCCAGCCCGCCGTCTTCCTGCATAACCGGGATTGACATAAAGGACCCCACCAAGCGTCTGTCGCATGGCCTTGTGGGTATGACCGAAAACAACGGCATCAGGGCGTTGACGCCGGATACAGGTGGCCAGCGACTCCTCTGGCACGGGCAAATCTAATATATGGTGCACCAGAATGCGTCGGGTTCCTACCTCCACGCATTCAAGCTCCTTCAACTCAAGATCATAGTCGGTATTCCCCAGAACGGCTGTGACAGGAGCCATTTGCTCCAACTCCAGGAGAATGCGGGGGCGACCAACGTCCCCGGCATGGATGATATGAGAGACACCACGAAAGAAAGATGGAACCGTGGGGTCCAAATAATCATGGGTATCTGAAATAAGGCCTATGAGCTCCATGCAACAAAATTCGACTTTATCAGTAAGTGCCGACCTCAGGCAGGCACTTCCTCAGATTCTTCGGGCCCAGGATGGGAATCTGTTTCACTTTCAACGTCCGTTTCATCCCGCTCGGCCGACTCCTGAGAGGCTTCTGCCCACTTGGCCGCACCCACAAACAATCCAGTAAAAAAAGCCCCGCTGGCAAGGGTGTTGCGGAGAAACATCCACGTGGGAGGAAAGCCACCGGTCCCTTTGGTGAGCGCCAGAAGCCATCCGGTCATGTCACGTGTGTAACCTTCTTCTTCAAACGGATTGAACCACCACGAAAGGGTATTGGTAATCAGATAAAAACAAAGGGCTCCAAGAACGCCCGCGCTTAACAAGCGTGACCAATGGGCACTGCAATGCATCCACCGCCCTAGGCCGATCAAGAGGGCATAACCCAAGTAGTTGCCCAGCTGATACCATTGGAAGGCCATGCCATAGTAGGCATTGAGCAGCAAATCCGTGAGAAGCATGGCCCCGATCGGGGCCAGCCATGCCATCCTCGGAGAGAAATAAAGACCGGCGCAAAAGGACAGGGCATAGGCGGCACTGAAATTCATCGGCATTAACCCAGGCCAGCGCGAGAGAGCAAAGACCAAAAGCATGAGACCGATCAACACGTAATGTTGCTTGCGTTTCTTCAAACAGAAGAGAACTTTAGGTCAATGTTCTCGCATGACAAGTATGGAGGGACCATAGGTAGACAAAAAACCTGAAAGCTTGACGAATGGTAGTCACCTTCGAATCAATGAACTGACGTGAGTAAGGCTGGGCACCAGAAACTTCATGCAGCACGACAATCATCATGGCAGTGGGAATCCAGCCATGGATGGTCTTCTTTGGCTGCCAACATTCAGCAGAACCATGCCCGATGGGGTGGCATCCCATCGGCTTGCTGGGCATTCATGGCCGTCCAAAGAGCTGCCCTTCTGCCCCATCAAGCGGTGTTGATCATCGCGGACGGCCTCAAGACACAGGAATTACTGCAGCAAGATGCGGAGACGTGGCTTCAATGGGCTGGAGCGCGAGATGAAAAGCCGTCAAATGCCCGACGCCCTCTGTTTTATCCAGCATGGGAGCACCTGCCCCATGAAGACAAACTGCCTCACGCCGATATCATCACCGAACGACTCGATACCCTGTGCCAATTGCTTTCGTGGCGAGATTCCGAGTCTGAACCCACATCGCTTGCCCCCGTCGTGGTGACCTCCATTCAAGCCCTGATGCAACGAACGCTGGCTCCTGAGGTGCTGACCGCAAGCATGAAAAGCATCCGGGTAGGCGACCAGATGGACCCGCTCGTTCTCGTCGAATGGCTGGAGGAACAGGCTTATGAGCCCGAGGCAAAGGTGACTCAAAAAGGAGAGATTTCCCTGAGAGGCGGCATCCTGGATGTGTTTGTGATGACCCACCCATGGCCGACACGCATCGAATTTTTCGGAGATGAAATAACCTCCATACGCAGCTTTGACCCCAACACCCAAAAAAGCCGAGAGACGATGGCCCATCTGACCTTGTCGCCAGGTGGGGAGTTAGGGCTTCTCAAAAAAGCCGTGGAAGCAAGTCGTGACTCCATGGCCTTTGCCTCTCTGTTTGATTTCCTTCCTACCGGAACTTGCTTGGTGTGGTGTAATCCTGGATCCATCAAGGAATCGGCAGAGGACTATTTGATCGAAGTTCCGGAAGAAGACCCTTACTACCTTGACTGGGACCAAGTCCTCAAGAAAGCCCTGGGGCCGTCATTCGACAACCACTCTCTGGAACCCACCAGTCCTTTGCCCGGGGATCCTCATCCACTAGGTTTCTCCGAAGAAAAGGGTTGGAGCCTGTTCGACCCCCGGATGGAATCCATGAGCCATTATCGCCCCATGGGAACCATTCGCCCGGAAATGCATGTCATGGAAGCGCAGCGGAAGGGCTTCATGCAACAGATGCACCGATGGCTCAGGCAGGGTTTTGCCGTTGTAGTGGTATGCCATCACGAAGCAGAAGCCCACCGTTTCAGCGAGATCTGGGCGGAGCATCGCCTGAATGAGGATGGGAGCTCTCAACCCCAGGTGCTGATCGGCACCCTGAAGGAAGGGATGATTGCCGAAGACCTCCAATGGATCGTGGTGACGGATGCTGAAATATTCGGTCGATACAAGATCCAGCGACCTCGCCGACTGAAAAGTACCCATGCCGTTGCCACTCGCTCCATCATGCAGGTGGATTTTTCGGATCTGGAAGAAGGAGATTATGTGGTGCATCTCCAGCACGGTATTGGTCGCTTCCAGGGGCTCAGACGACTGCCCGCCATTTCATCCAACCCCAAGCAGGAAACTTCAGAGCAAGGAGCCGAATACCTCGTCATTGAATATGCCTCCAAAGGCTGGAGTGAGAGCCCTCCCAAGCTCTATGTCCCCGTCAGTGAAGCGCATCTTGTCAGCAAGTATATCGGTGGAGGTAAGTCCCGGCCGCCTCTGAACACTTTGGGAAGCAAACGCTGGCAGACCACGAAAAACCAGGCCGAAAAAGCGGTCAGAGACCTGGCTGGAGACTTGCTGAAAATCCAGGCCATGCGCGATGCCGAATCGGGTTTTGCTTTTGAAACCGATGGAGCCTGGCAGCGGGAATTTGAAAGTGCCTTTCCGCATGAGGAAACGCAAGACCAGTGGGATGCGATTGACGCCACCAAGAGAGACATGGAGAGACCCAAGGCAATGGATCGATTGGTGTGCGGAGACGTGGGCTTTGGTAAAACCGAAGTCGCTATCCGCGCAGCATTCAAGGCCGTCATGGGAGGTCGTCAGGTGGCGGTGTTGGTTCCGACCACGGTGTTGGCGCAACAACACTACAACACCTTTGCCGATCGAATGGCCCCCTACCCCATTCGAGTGGAATGGCTCTCTCGTTTTCAAAAAACTTCTCAGGCAAAGGCTGTCATTCAACAACTGGCTACCGGATCTATCGACATCGTTATTGGCACGCACAAGCTGATCCAGAAGAGCGTCGCCTTCAAGAATCTTGGACTGGTAATCATCGATGAAGAACAGCGTTTTGGAGTGACTCAGAAAGAGTCCTTCAAGCAAATGCGCAAGCTTGTGGACGTCCTTACCTTGAGTGCCACCCCGATCCCGAGAACCCTGCACCTGGCACTCATGGGGGCTCGTGACATGAGCACTATCGAAACGCCACCGCAGGATCGCCTTCCCGTGGAAACCATCGTGATTCCGTTCGACGAAGAGGTCATACAGAATGCCCTCAGGAGAGAGCTCCAGCGACAAGGACAGGTTTATTTCTTACACAATCGAGTCAGCACCATCGAAGCGGTTGCCTCACGCATCCAGGCCCTCGTGCCAGAAGCCCGCATCGTGATTGGCCATGGTCGAATGGAGGCCAAGATACTCGAAGGGGTCATGAGGCAATTCATCAAAGGAGAGGCAGACATTCTGGTTTCCACGACCATTATCGAAAGTGGCATTGATATCTCAAACGCCAACACCATAATGATCGATCGCGCAGATCGATTTGGATTGAGCGAGCTCTACCAGCTCAGAGGACGAGTGGGGCGCTACAAACACCAGGCATACGCCTACCTTCTTCTGCCACGGCATGCAGGACTGCTGACCGATGCGCGTAAGCGGCTGAGTGCCATGAAACAATATTCCAAACTTGGAAGCGGATTCAAGATTGCGATGCGTGATCTTGAGATACGAGGTGCAGGGAATTTACTGGGAGCACAGCAGAGCGGACACATGACCGCAATCGGGTTTGACCTCTATTGCCAACTGCTCAAACAAAGCATTCAATCCCTCAAGGGCTTAACCAGCGCTCCCCGCATTGAGATTAGCGTCCATCTGGACTTTCTCGCCATGAGCCCTGAGGAAGTGACCCCTCCCTACCCCCCAAAACAAAAAGAACAACATCCCGGGAAAACCAAGGCTGAGAGCATCCAGATTCCTCGGGAGACGGCTATCATGATGGAAAGCAGTGATGGCATGATAGAAACCATCCAACCTGAAAGTATGCTAGTCAAAGAGGCCTGCTACCTACCTCATTCCTACGTGCAGGAGCCGCAGCAACGTATCGAAATCTATCGCAAAATCGCACAAATCCACGATACCGAGGGAAGCCAGTCGCTGAAAAGCGAACTGAGAGATCGCTACGGCCCTTTGCCTGAAATGGTCGAGAGACTCTTGCTCTTGGCCGATCTGAAGTGGCAAGCCTTCAGTAAGGGCATCTCCGAGATGGAGACCTCCAACCTTAGATTAAAGCTGAAGCGCAACGAAGAGTGGATGATGGTTCAGGGAAAATTTCCTCGTCTTGAGGCCAAAAAGGCAACGCCCCAACTCAAGGCTATCACCAAAATGATCCATGAGTTGTAGCCATGGGAAGTGAGGCAACCCTTAATCACCGACAGGCAAGCCGCTGGGAACCGAGAGGGGGATCTGGCTGAGAACGTTGAGGGAAGAGGCATCGGTCAATGCATGGAGAAAGGAGACCAGATCGTTTATTTCGCTGGCACTCAATTCGAGCCCATCGCGTAAGATTGCCCAGCTCCGATTTCGAAGACATTCAGGTCAAAGTTATAAAAGGCAGGTTGTCTTTGACTGGTGGGGAACCCCATAAGCTTGAAGGACTGAGTGACCAATGCCAGACCGAATGGAACCCGTTTATGACCTGCACCTTCCACCATAAGAAAAAGAGCAAACGTGACCTCCAGGTCCGCCGTCGCATTTTTGCCCGTATCGTTCTGATCAACAAGCACACTGAAGTCCGGTAGGCGTCCTGACCGGTGGTGAAACCGAGGACCCGACCGTGGTGCCCCTTGATGACAAAGGAGCCGCGCGTTGGTTTCGCTAGAAGCTGAGTCGTGTTGCCCAAAAGCGTCTGCGTGAGACCGCTTTGTTGAAAAACGATGAAGGAAGCGACGAAAAGAAGGAGAAAGTTTAGGCTTTAATTCATGACTCTAAATTATTTTCTAAAACCGGCCATTCCATATTGAATTAAGACAATATGGACGGTGAAAAACACCATAAAACGTGGACAAAAACTAATTGCCAACGACTCATTCCGCAATCGGTTTGCTGACCAAATTTACGACAAAACGCCGAGAATTAATTTTTGAATAGCAATTACTTACAACTGGAATGCAGATTTCCTTCAATCAGACAGACTCCAAGCGTTAGCGAAGGCTTCGGCATGTTAACAAACAAACCTTAAAGATCCATGACGTCATTTGGGTGGAGACTTTTTTTCAAGACCGACCGCTTCAAGCGGCGGAAATACATGAGGACGCTTTAGAAGAAGAGTCCTCGCACTGCTCATGAAAAAACGATTGCGCTTCTCGGAGGAATGTTTGCAACTGATCAGGGGTCAGATCTGGGACACCCGCAAACCAGACAGGTCGCGGTTGAATTTCACCCCAGCTGGTTTGGAGCATTTCAACGGCAGCCGGAGGATACTGCAAATGCAACACAAAATTCTTATTCTCCCCATCAAGGTTGCTCTCGCGAATCAAATTCCATCGTGGAAGACGCACAAGTGTGGACGCTTTTTCGAGGTATTGAAGGTTCCGCAGCCAAGGATACACACCCAATCCAGCTGCGATCAGCGTGGCACCCAAGGAAAGAACCCAAGAAGGATCCCTCCCCTCTGTCAGAGACTGCATGCAGTGCCCAATTACGACAATCATGACCATGGCATCTGCAAGGTAAAAAACCCAACTGGGCGCGAAGCCCGCGGGCTCGCTCGACCCAACGCTTTCAGCTGAAGATGCGAGCGTTTCCAGGCCAAAACGGGCTGAACCTTCGGATGAGGCGTCATCCAGCTGAGAAGCGCGGCCTCTCATCAGCCTGGAAATGCCTCCTTGGGATGCACAACGATCCTCTGGAGGGCCATCCCCCAAACGACTGTCGGACATTTCTTGTGAGCTTACCTCCGCTTTGGAAGTTCCTCGGGAGGTTTTCATGAGCTCCTCCAATCCACGACCAAGTGAACGTTTCATAGACTGAAAATCAAAGACCTGGGTCTCATCTGATAAGGCCATATTCTTAAACAAATCTGACAGCATGCAAACCCAAATGTCATCAGGTCGATCGCCTTGGTTCGACCACCGAAGCAGGTTTCCCATTTTCAGAACTTGCTTCCAGTCGCCGCAGGGCGTTTAGTAATGGCTTATCCCAAATCTAAATAAGCCATGAAAAAAACTTACTCC
>Ga0163109_10002520_pt1 | contig 14256 bp, 18 predicted proteins | sample CRUFie1St13metaG_FD_108704 | JGI IMG/M metagenome (GOLD analysis project Ga0163109, IMG submission 108704) | Marine microbial communities from the Costa Rica Dome - CRUD Field 142mm St13 metaG | ecosystem: Environmental > Aquatic > Marine > Oceanic > Photic zone | place: Costa Rica: the Eastern... | reverse complement strand
TGAGGCAGAATGGTGTCCAACAGCCGCAGTTGACGGTAAACATTTTTATTACAACCCAGATTTTTTCAGAACATTAACTCCGGAAGAGATTGACTTTGTAGTTGGTCACGAGGTAATGCACTGTGTTTATGACCACTGTGGTACAGGCGGTCGTCTATTAGATTTTCCAGAAGATAAACGTGATGCTAAGATGTGGAACATCGCCGCTGATTATAAAGTTAATCAGGCTTGTGTTGAAAGTAAAATTGGTGTAATGCCAAAGTCTGCATTGTATGACTCACAATATCACGGTAAGTATACTGAGGAAATTTATGAGGTTCTTTTATCAAATAAAGAAAAGCATCAGGACAAACAAACTTTAGATATACACCTTAATGGTGATGGTAAAGATGGTGACCAACAAGGTGAAGGTGTTCCTGCTGGTAATGATCCGACAGGTAGAAAAGCACCAATCAAAATTTCTAAAGCAGAGGCAAAACAAATTAAAGACCAGATGAAACAGGCTGTTATTCAGGCGGCTCAATCTGCTGGTGCTGGTAATATGCCTGGCGATATCAAAAGAATGATTAAGGAAATGACAGAGCCTAAGATGGACTGGAGGGAGATGATTAATCTTTCAGTACAAAGTTTACTTAAGGCTGACTTCACTTGGATGAGACAATCTAGGAAGTCTAGGTCAATGGGTATCTATCTTCCTGGTCAAGACAATGAAGAAAAAATCAATCTTGCTATTGGTCTTGATGTTTCAGGTTCTATTGATGATAGAATGGTAAAAGATTTTCTTGGTGAAGTCTATGGCATTATGCAACAGTTTCAAGATTTCAACATCAAGATTTGGACTTTTGATACTCAGGTATATCAAGAGTCTTTCAAAGAGTTTACTCCAATGAATGCTGAGGAACTAAAAGATTATGTTCCAATCGGTTGTGGTGGTACTGACTTCGAATGTAACTACAACTTTATGGAAGAGAATGATATCAACCCTGATAAATTCATTATGTTCACAGATGGTTATCCGTTTGGTTCGTGGGGTAATGCAAACTATTGTGAATCACTTTTCGTTATTCACGGTAGCGATAAGATAGTCCCTCCATTTGGCGAATACGCATACTACGATAACAAAGCCGCATAAATAACTTTATAATATTTCAGAAAGTTTATTTAATGAGTAGTGATACCTTACTTTTAAATGCGGATTACAAACCATTAAGTTTATCACCCTTGTCAACTTTAACTTGGCAAGAAAGCATTAAACTTATATGGTTGGATAAAATCAATGTAGTAGAATGGCACGAGGATTGGGAAGTACATAGCCCTAGCCACACAATGAAAGTCCCTAGTGTTATTGCAGTACGTGAATATGTACAACAAGATAGAGAAGGTATTAATTTTTCTAGGCGTAATGTATTCATAAGAGACCATTATACTTGTCAATATTGTTCACAACCTTTCAATTCAAAAGAACTAACTCTAGACCACGTGATACCTAGATCCAAAGGCGGTAAGTCTGGTTGGGATAATATGGTAACTGCTTGTAAAAAATGCAATCTGAATAAGGGTTCTAGAACTGATATCAAACCTACTAGAACACCAATTAAACCAAATTTCTACAATCTAATGGCACAAAAAAACTTTACTTTATCTATAAAATATAAGGTTTGGTTGGATTATTTGGATTGGCCAGAGAAATATATCAAATTAGTTGCATAAAACACTTGACTTTCACTCCCAGATTTAGTAAAATTAAAAGATGAATAGTAAAATATTCTTATTATATATAATAAAAAACAAACCTTAATGTCAAAGGAGTATACAAATGGCAGAAGAAAATAAAACACCAGAGGCTAAAGCAGAAGCGCCTGCTCAAGCGCCTATGGTTACAGTTAATGACCTAGTCAACATTTATAATGTTATTGACTTGGCGTCAAAACGTGGTGCGTTTCAAGCCGCGGAATTATCATCAGTTGGAGCAGTTGCAAATAAAGTGAAGGCGTTTGTTGACCACGTCCAAGCAGAGCAAAAGAAAGCGGCTGAGGCGGCTGGTGAGGCAGAAGGCAGTAAGCCTGCTGAAACAACTACAGGCGAGTCCAAATAATGACTCAAATGACAAAACATATAGGTAGACATAAAGGCACAGGTCAACGGTTAGCAGTTGTCTTTATGCAAATACCAGAAGACCCAACTCACGCATTGGTAGTGTATAGCGATATGTTGCCAGACAAATATCACGATGATTTTATGTCTGCAATCGAGTCGCAAGAATGTCAAACCTCAAATGTACTATACGAAGGTTTACAACGTAAAGTATTTTGGCACGGAGGCAATATGCTAGAATCATTGCATAAAGATGGGTTACTTAAAAAGGTTCCTACTGAGGCAGTAATCTTACAACCCACTCCTCAACAACAGGTCCCACTAGATGATGTACTTTCAGAAATGAAAACTATCGAAACAACCAAAGAGGCACAGGTAGTTGATGGTAATGCAATGCAACAACCTAATCCTATGCCAGGTGATAGAATTGATGAACAAGTAAATCAATCTCTAGGTGAGGACAATAAAGCAATCGCTCAAAATCTTCTAATGCAGGCGGCTCTATTAGAGCAGGAAGCAGAAAAGAAAAGAGCGGATGCAATTAAATACGATCCTACTTTAGCAGAAAAAGGAAACGAACCTGCTAAACGTGGTAGAGGTAGACCTAAAGGTACAACCAAAGAGGCAATGGCTGAAAGGGCAGAGACATCAGACTCTAAACTTGAACAGGCTGTAGCATCTTTAGATACCACATCAGCGGACGTATAATGAGTAGGCGTAGTGAACTCCTTGATTTAATCCTTCAGGAAAGAGAACGTCAGGTGGGGTTATCAGGTTCAGAATATGATGGTAATAATTCGCCTAATGATTGGATTGCGATTGCATCATATTATCTTGTACAAAATACAAGGAGAGCCACTATGCTTACACCCCCTAATGCGGAAGAATTTAAAAACGATTTAGTAAAGGCATCAGCCGTAATTCTAGCCGCATTGGAACATATCGATACTATGAAAGATAAAAAGGATTTATCATAATGGAATTCGATAGAGAAGGTGAATTTGATAAAGTTATGGAGGAGATATTTCCAGTAAGTATCCCTTCTAACTTTGTCAAAAGTATTAGTGTAAAACTAGCAAACGGTCAACAAGTTATTCTTAAAGGTGATGAATTAATAAATCCATTACCAGTAAACAATGACTTTAGTTGGGATAAACTTGTATCACAATTCGATAGCATTGAGGATATTCAAGTTTTTGTAGATATGCCTGCTATTCGTGAAAATGTCGTTATGAATGTTCGTAATATTCTTAGTCAACACTTTGAGGATATGAAAAAGCGAAAAAACAAAGCGAATAAAAAGCCCGAATAACAGATAAATATCTATACAAACAGGAGTACGGAATGATAAGTATGATTCTTGCTACTGACGAAAGTGGTGGCATTGGTTATAAAAATTCACTTCCTTGGCCTAAAGTCAAGTCTGATTTACAATGGTTTAAAGAAAAGACTCTAAACGAGGTAGTCGTTATGGGTCGTAAAACTTGGGACAGTTTAGGCGACTATGCACCTTTACCCGAAAGAATTAATTATGTAATAAGTTCAAGTGATTTTAAATTATTTGAAGGAGCATATGATTCATATGACCATACAAAATATAGTTTAGAAACTATCGTTCAAGCAATACAATCAAGACACCCTAAAAAAAATATAATGATAGTAGGTGGTAAAACACTTTACGATGAATTATATAAAATAGCGGATACGATTTATCTAACTACAATCAAAGGTACATATGAAGTTGATACATCTGTTAATAGAACTCGATATTTAGAATTATTCGAAAGAAGTTATCAACACCAAACAGAAGAATGCACCTTTGAAATTTGGAATAAAAAAGAACATATAAAACAACAACAGGATCCTAGACATAATCAGTGGTGAAGTAATGCGAAACTTTGAGGAAGAAGAATACCTCGAACTATTACACTATGTAATGACACGAGGCGAAATAAGAGACCAAGAACGAACAGGAACTGGAACACGGAGTGTATTTCATACCTCTTTGCGTTTTGAATTAGAGGCAGGATACCCTTTGCTTACTACTAAGAAAGTTAATTTCAAAGCAGTATTAAGTGAGTTACTTTGGTTCTTAGAAGGTTCTGATGATGAACGTAGACTTGCTGAAATTCATTATGGAAAAGACCGTAAAGAGTTAATAGGTAAAAAGACTATTTGGACAGCCAATGCTGATGAACAAGGTGTTAACTTAGGTTATGAGAATAATGATTTAGTTAAAAAACTAGGACCAGTGTATGGTGTTCAATGGCGTAAGTTTAGTGAAGTAGACCAAATAGAAACTCTAATCAACGGACTTAAAAACAATCCACAATCACGTAGACATTTATTATCTGCTTGGAATGTTGGTGAGTTAGAAAATATGGCACTCCCGCCTTGTCATACATTTGCACAATTTTATGTCACAAATGATAAAAGATTAAACTGTACAATGTATCAAAGAAGTGCAGATTTATTTCTTGGAGTTCCATTTAATATTGCATCTTATTCTTTGTTAGTTTATATGATTGCTCACGTTACTGGACTAACTCCTGGAATATTCAATCACGTATTTGGTGATGCTCACGTATACGAGGATCATTTTGATGCTTGTAATACACAAATAGAAAGAGAACCTAAGGCATTCCCTAAGTTACATTTAAATCCTGATGTAACTAATATCGATGATTTTAAAATGTCAGATTTTACTTTGGTAAATTATGATCCAGATGATTTTATCAAGGCAACTATGTCAGTGTAGACATATAAACAGGAAGAAATTCTCTCTCAACAAATGTTCTAATGAAATGACCGTTATCGTGTGGACTAAATCTAAAGTCTACTTGATGGGCTTTTATTTGTTTTCCATCTACAAATTCTGCTAGATAATCAGCAAATCCTTCATACTCTATATCATATGCACCATAGTAATAATCTATTTTTAAATCAGGCCATTCTGATAAATGTTGTAATGGATCTGTAATTAGTGTATCTCTTTTTCTATTTCTCCAAGACTTTACAATCGCCATTTGTTGTACTTCGCCTAGATAATCTATACTTTTTTTCTTTAACCAATGTTGTACCCAAGGACTATTATCCCAATCATATGTGTTTTGCCCGTGAATAATAAAAGCATATCGTAATCCAAGATGACCTGCCATACCTATACCACTACCTGCGTGTTTAGAATCTGCAAATAAAAATACAATTTTATCTTTGCTAAACTCATCTAAGATTGCCTTCAGTTTAGCAATTAACTTATCCCACGTTGGATTTATTTGACTATTACCTAATATAAAACAACTAGGATATTCATACTCAGGCATTCTAAATGGATCTTCATTTACAATAAGCACATTACATTTAGTCTTCCATATTGTTTCTGGTAAGCAATCTGCACTTATGGTTAATCTTCCTTCGTGACCAGCAAAAGATACAAGATATACCATAGTATACTTACTACCTCTTTCCCAATACAAAATATTATCATCAGGATCTCTGTATCTGTATTCATTAAAAGGTATGTGTTGTTCTTTTACTACTAATCTATCTCTTGCAAATTCCCAACTACCATAGTTTGCTTTTTGATAAAATAATTTTCTAAACTTTGTAAAGTAAGTTCTATCTCTCAAATCAAGTTTGGAACTTGTATCTTTCATATTCTTGTATCTCTTGAACATAATGGCTTCGTGTAACCAATACATATCAAGGTCATCATTCAAGTCCCATACTTGATTGTGCCATCTTATTATATTATCTTTGCTTGGGTCGTAATTCTTTATCATTTGATTTCTTTTTACTTTTACTCTGTCTCTCTGCTTTTGCTCTTTTACTTTCTTCTAGACCTAACTTTAATATTCTTTCTTCCTCAGGCCAAACTTCGTGAAAGTATTTTATCTTTTTATTCATCTTAACCAAACATATGCTTTAGTTTATCAATTCTTTTTTGGTGACGACCACCTTCGAATTCTGTAGTTACAAATGCATCTACTATTTTTAATGCATCTTTTTTAGATGTAAAGTCTGCACCTAAACATAATACATTTGCATCGTTATGTCTCCTTGACATCTCTGCTTCTTTAGGACTTCTGGCAGTAATTGCTCTCATAAAAGGATATCTGTTTGCGGCCATACATACACCGAAACCTGATCCACATATCAATATACCCATATTAAATGTACCTTTCATTTCTTCTGCCATACTTTTTACTACATCTGGATAGTCAACTGATTTCTCATCATAACACCCACAGTCTAAAAACAATGATATATCTTTTTTAATATCTTTGTCTATAGGTACTAAATGTTCTGCTATTATGTTTTTTAATTTGTAACCTCTATGGTCTGAACCCATAACTAAATCTATGTCTTTCATTGTACTAATTTTAACCCTTCTATTGCATCACCTTCGATTACCATATCAGCGGGATGCTTTTCGCCGTAAAATTCATTTTGTACCCAACATTGTTCTTCTTCAATCCAATCAAACCAAGGGTTGACTGCTAAAACATAATTTGTTCTTGCTTTACCTGGCATTGCTTGATTTACATATGGTCTGTGTGTTACGTAAGTATCCCATACGTACCAATTACCTGGAATAAATGGTTTAGATCCATAGTTTTCAATCTCAATTCCGTATACATTATTTTCATTATGCAAACTAAGATTAATTCTCAACTCATAAAACCAAGTATCATCTCTGTGCCAAAGATATTTGTTGGCTTGTTCTTTTCTTTCTTCTGTATCAATATTTTTTATTTGTGCTAATCTACTTCTAACAGGAGAACGTTTTACACGTTTAACTATTTCATTCAGATATCCATACTTTGCTGGATCACTCCATCTATTGAAACCCCACGTATCTGAATATGTATTTAAATTTATTCTTTCACCTACATCTTTTCTATCAGGAAACTTTGCTAAAAGTTCATTTAACTTTTGCTCATCAATTATTTCGTGTTTGTGTAAAAATCTAAATGCGTGATGCATACCAAACTCTTGGGCTTCACTCCATATATCTTTGTCTAATCTTTTTTCCATTACCTTTTCAAACAACTCAAAGTTTTCTGTAAACAATTCATCTGGAAAATTAGACCTAGGATATCCTAATGTCTGTGCATTATCAGGTATATTTTCATATCTATAATCTTTATTATAAACTAAACTTAGACCTCCGTAACCATCACTTCTAGCAAACTTACCACCAAAGATATTTAAGAACCCATACCAACCATATTCTTCAAATGCTTTTTCTGAATCTTCTTTAAGTTTTTCTAAGTCTAGTAAAGTATCCTCAAACTCGTATAGTACATCTGGATTCTTTGGTTTCATTTTGTTTATAAATTTCTCTTCCATACCTAACGATTCACCTATCCATATGTGTACTGGTTTATGGTCAGGACAATCTTTTACATAGAATTTTTTCATTTTATATTCTCCGGAACTAATTCGAACTCAACTCCAAACCCTATTATACAATATTGATTGTAAGGATGTGAATGATATTCTAATACTGTAAATGTTCCTGTTTCTAAATTGCCATATAAAGCCCAAGGCAATATAGCAGGATTTAATGCGATACCTCCTGGTTCGTCTGGGTCTCGCACTTTTGTTAATTGTTTAGCCACGCCCAAAAGTACTTCTTCTTTATCAGACATAGCCGTAAATGTTTCTATTTCATCTGCACAGATAACAGGCTTCTCGTTCCATTCTCCAGAGAACGCAACTGCCATTCCTAACAAAAGTATAGTTGTAAATACTATTAATTGTTTCATACCTTTTCTCCTGGGTAAATACGAACTGTGGCTCCAGGTGCTCGTTTTGGAATTTTACTATCTGCACTTGATACACAACTCTCACTTATGCAAGGCTTTGGACTATCGAATAGTTTAAACCCGCTTTCAATATAACCTAATGGTTTATCTGCACAACTGTATGAACGTTTAATAGACCCATCAGGTTCTCTGATAATGATACCTTTGAACCCACTAGTACAATCCCAACCTTTGAACTTATTAAAGTTAAAAGCATTAAAACGTTCTGCTTGATCCATATACCATTTCTTACCTTTACTGTCCTCAAACTCTACTTGCATAATTGGTGGGACTGATTTGTCATCACCATTCTGCATATCCATCTTCCACATACCTGTCTTTGGTTTAGGTCTTATAATCTTTTTGCCTGTAGTCTTTTGTATGTCTGTAGTATAATCACGTTGTGGCATACCATTACGCATAATTTCTAATTGTTTTTCTGTATAACCTTTAACAACAAAACTAGCAGTAGGATCTGATTGAGGCTTTAATGTAACATTGATACCTCTATTATGAAAGTACATAGCATTATCCCAATCTCTATCAAACCACTCAGGTACAAGAACCATATTAATTGTAACTTGTACATCGTGTTCCATACATAATAAAAGTTTATCTGCAAATTCATCTGGCTTTGCAAACTCTTTATGATAACTTGCGGTTATACTTGCTCTATGAAATTGTCCTGCAATCTGACAATATTCTTCAAACCATTTTGGTTTACGTGAAATGTTTGAAGTCATATGAACACTTGTGTAATTTGTATTGTCAACATCGTCTGCTAGGTGTTGTAGCATATCTAAGTAACCAGGATGAAATGTAGGTTCACCACCAGACAAACTAAAGTGAAAACTATTAAATCCATTTTCTCTTGCTTGTCTTTTTATTTCATCAATAGTCTTTAAACACAATTCAGTTGGTCTATGGTCTTTTCTATCACTTCTAGCATAAGGCCAACAGTAACTACATTTGTAGTTGCAAAAACGTCCTAGCAACCAAGATACTGAAAATAAATCTCTATACAAAAGTGTACGTTGACCTACTTTTACAATATCATTATAAGGTATTTTAGTAAAGTCATATTGTGACCAATATAGTGAGTCTTTATTAACTTCCGTCATTATAATATGCCTCTATTCCTTGTGAACTAAAAAATTCATCTTTGTCTTTAAAATACCAGTTACCTGTTTTTACCCATTCAAGTATTTTGTTTGCAAATACTATTGTGTTTGCCTCACTTAAATGATTTCTTCTCATATCTTCTACACCCAACGAACCTAGTATTGGTTTTCCGTTCTTCATTAAATCTAATCTTGCTAAGTCTTCTAACACAATACAATCTGTTTCGTTTATTCTTTTAGTCTTATCATCGTGTTTATAGATATGAAACGCATCTATAATCAATGCATCAGGTCTTATGCTTTTAATTCTATCTAACATTAATTTCCAATAGTCTTGTTGTTCTTCTTGGTTATATATGTATTTAACATATTCTACAACTGCATTTAAACATTCTACATCTTCGGTTGATAACTTTGTTTCGTGTTTAAGTAAGTGTTCTGCACTTGCTAAGTTATAGGTATGTTCTACTGCTAAATTTTTTGAGTTACGTATCCAAAGTCTACCAGGGTGTGTAGTTATAAAAATTACTTTCTGATAATCTTTATTATGTTCTAAGAATTTTTTATATGAATAGTACATACCTGAGCCACTCATACCGTGTGCTACTATTTCAAAATCATTTCTTTCATTTAAATATTCTATGTATGATTTGCCTGTCTTTGTTTTGTCATCGTGTGCAAAACTATCACCAAATAATCCTATCTTCATTACTCTACCCTATACTTTAACATTGCATCATATAATTCTGGTAAACTTTCTTGCATCTGTTCTTTTCTAATGTCATCTAATTTACCATTGTAGTTCCAAAACTTTTTATTGTTTTCTTCTGTAAACCAATCTTCATCATACATAAATTTTAAATTACTATCTAGTAATTGATCCATCTTCATTATTGCCCACTCTTTGTTTGCAGGTTTAATTGATCCCATTGCCATAGGATTCTTTTTTGCTAATGAATGGAAGTTTATATTGTTTACGATATCTGTTTTAAATTCTGTTCTAAATGCTTCCCACTTATCACGTACTTGGTCTTTTACATCTTTAGGGAGAAATCTAGTTGATAACTCAAAAGGTCTGTGTATCGGATGCACATTAATAAATGGCTTTGGATTGTTTTTTAACATAGGAGATATAATAGCAAAGTCTTGTTCTATTTTCCATTTTAAAAAGTCTGTAAAATGAAAGGCATTCATCGCACCTATTGTAAATGCAATCCAGGCTCTAAAGTTTAGTTTTTCTAATCCTACCTCATCAAGTCTTGCTAAGTTCTTTTCCATTAGTTTAGTTTTCAATGGGTTTCTGATATATTCAAGTGTTGCACCTATACCGTCCATTGATATACCAAACTGAACTTGCTTGAAGTTTAACCATAACTCTAATGCTCTTGGTTGTATATTTGTTAAGTTAGTATTATATTCAATAGTCATATCTTTTGCGTAATCTTTTTCTACGCAATATTTTAAGAAGTCATAATGTTCTTCAATGATAAGCGGTTCCCCACCTACTAGATAAACGTGTTTCATTCCTGATGCGGTTTCTTTTAAGTTCTCCCAAAAATTATCTTTTTTAACCCAATCATAATCGTGTGCAGTAAACTTACCTTTGTTGTTTTTATACATCTCAACAACGCCGTGAGTATCTTTGAATTTATTAGTACCCCACATTTTTACATAGTCATCATACCAAGAACTACTATCCATTGGAGAACACATACGACATTTTAAATTACAGAAATTACCTAATCTAATATCATAATAAGTTTGTTTGATATAATTTAAATCTATTGTTCCATCTTCACTTGTATGTTCTACTGCCTGATCCCAAGTTAAGTGTGTAGCAAATCTTTCACCATCATTTATTCTACGAGATTTCATACCTGCTTTTTCTTCACGTAAACATCTTATACATTCCTGATGCCACTTACCTTCTAACATATTTTTACGAATATCTTTTGCTAGTGGAGAATTGATAGCATCTGTAATCTTATCTTGTTTTAGATTATAGTTTTCACCATTCTCTTTCTTATAGATACCACGAGTAGGTCCTTGGTTTGCGTGACAACATACACGTAAGTCTCCATTGGCACGTGTAGAGATGTTTACCCAAGGTAATATACAAAACGTTTCACTAGCCATTACGCATTCATCCTATTCATTTCTGTATCTTCATAATTCTTTTCACTATTTCCTCTGAAATCTAATTCTTTTCCACAAGTCTTTCCACATATATAAAGACGTTTGCTTTCATCATTCCAACTTTCAACTAAATCATTTGAAAAGTATGGCGTATTTAGTATATCAAATAAACTGTGTTTTTGCAAATTATTAAAGTCTTTACCATATTTATTTTCAAGTTCTACTCTATCATCTATTCTTTTTTGTACACCTTTGTCTTCACCAATAGAACTATAATAATGTCCCTGCCAACAACAAGGCCATACTCTGCCTGTATAGTCAATGAATATACTTTTATCTCTTGCGGTCTGACAATCTATTTGTGTTTTCTTAATGTAATTTTCAAAAGATTTATGTTTCTTTAATATCTTTTCAAAGTTTTTAGTTGTATTAGAAGACTCTGTTTTCTTTGGTGCTGATAATTCTGTAACAACTGGTTTATCTAATTTCTTTTTCTCTTTCTTTTCTTCCATCTTTACGTGTTGTTTAGCAATAAATTTGATTGTAGTTTTCTTTTGAACTGATTCATCTTCACGTTTGCTATCTGGATCTGCATTGTAATCTTTAGGTATAACATATCGATTTGATTTTTTATATCTAAATGTAAAGAAACCCATATCCTCTGCCAGTTGTCTTGCTTCATCTATCTGATGTTCATTGTGAGCAAATGCAATATAATCCCATCTTGCTCTACCACCTGCGTTTATAAATGCTTTTGCGTTTTCCATTATCTTATTAAAGTCTGTATTGACTCTATATAAATGATTTGTGTCTTCGAGGCCATCTATAGCAAATATAACTTTGTCAGGCTTTCGCATTATGCCTGCTAGTTCGGTCCACCACTCTGGTTTATGTACTCCTCCGTTTGTACTAAGAGTTACTTGTCTCACTCCAGCATCTTTGTACATTCTTATAATTTCTAATAAATGAGGATACATAATTGGATCACCAAAGTTTCCGTTAATAAAAACGTGATTAGGAAGAAAAGGTTTCATTTCATCTAACATTTTTTGTAATATTTCTGGGTTTGTATCAGTTAATGGTAAGTCATCACGTTTTTTTAATAATTGACTATCATAATCTAGTCCCGTGGTTCTGGCACACATAGGGCAAAGAGCATTACATCTAGAGGTTAATTCTAAATGTAGAACCCCTACGTCAAATTTAATATATCTTAAACTCTTTTGTGTCGCCATTTTTTAAATAATTCTTCCGGATATCCGTATGCGTGATTTAATTCTTCGACTTTCATTCCTCTTGTAGGAGTTCCATCCCAATCTGCACTATGAACTCTCAAGTGAGGATTAATATCATTTAAATCTGACATAACTTTTCTATATACATCTTTTCTTTCTTCATATGATAATAGCCACGTTGTATATCTTGTAGTAATATAATTACTACTCCATATAACACTATCATAACCTTCTTCGTTTGGTTTAACTGCATCAAGTAATGATGAATAATCTTTAGTTAAATCTGCTTTTGCATAGGTAATTTCTTTTTCTTTTAATCTATCGTGCATAACATAGAACTCTTCCATTGTATCAAAAATTCTAAGTACACTATTCATAAATGCCTCTTTTGCTCTTACTCTTTCTGAACTCCAGTTATCTGATTCAAACTCAAAGTCTTCATATATTGATAACAATGCTTTATCTGTTTTATACCATTCTTCATAAAGATAATCAAGGTACATATCAAAGTTTCTTGGTTCCCATTCTTTATGAAACCATTTTCTTACATCTAATCCTGGTTGTGATATATCAAAATAATGTATATTAACATCATCAAGGTTTGTATCTTTATTCCAGTTATTTAAAAATGCATATGTCTTAAATCCAGCCGCAACTGAATACAGATTTTTTAATGGTAGTTTTCTAGGAACAAATATAACATCATTTACACTTTCAGTATTCATAATCCAAGCCGCAGTAGGCGACCTTCTTACTGTATAACATTGATAATGTAAGAATTCTTTTTTAACTTCTCCTAATGTCTTGGCTTCGTGCATTAAAAAGTTTGCACAATCTTCTCTAAAGTACTTTTTAAATTCTTCTTGTTCTTCTTTTATTTCAGGATACAAATATGTTTTTGTTTTACGTACTTGTTCATCAAAATTAAGAACACGTATACCTGCTTTCAAACTCTCATTAATCATATTCCAACCAAAGCCTTGTTTAACTATTGTTTCTGTTCCAATACCTGGATCGATATAATGTGGCGTATGACTATCGTGGAAGTTACTCTCACTGCGTACTGCTTTATTAACTTCTATTTTCTTTCTATCAAAGTTACCAAACTTTGGTTTGCCCATTTCTTTCCACATTTTATAGTTAATTACAAAACATTGTTCGTGTAATCTAAACCATCTATCTTTGTCTCTATCATCTAATATGTGACCCATCAATAAGAATTCATTGTTATCTGCTTTATCTCTCCATTCAAAGTTACAATACTCTCTGAATAAACTATAACCTTGTTCTAATGGTTTCCAAGTATCATATAAACAATTTCCATATGCTTGAAACACAACTAAAGTGACTTCATTTTCTAAAGGATCACTATCACAAATTTCATTCAATACATTATCAACTGAACTATCCTCATATATTTTGTACTTGTAATGACTATAATTGTTTCTTAAAAAGTTATATGTTAACTGTCTCATATAGATTGATACATCTTCGTCACCTATTGTACTAGAGGTATCTAATACTGCACATCTAATTTCTTTAAGAAAATTATAAGTTCTTTGTTGATTTGTATCTTTATTCACTTCTTCCATCCTCTTTTTGTGTCTTATTTGTCTTCGAAGGCGAAAAGAATCTTTTGCATTTTTACTCACCATCGATATCTTCTTTATAATCTGTATCTACTTTTCTGTTTACATCTTTTTCATTAAATAAACTTGTTGCAATTACAGTAGTTATTGCTAACATAGGCATAGTATAAACCATCGCCTCTGTAGAAAAAGCAACTAAGTATGTTGGTACTGCAATTATCAAAACTTTATATATTAATTTACTATCAATCGACATTTTTCCAACTCTTTA
>Ga0163109_10002517_pt1 | contig 14281 bp, 9 predicted proteins | sample CRUFie1St13metaG_FD_108704 | JGI IMG/M metagenome (GOLD analysis project Ga0163109, IMG submission 108704) | Marine microbial communities from the Costa Rica Dome - CRUD Field 142mm St13 metaG | ecosystem: Environmental > Aquatic > Marine > Oceanic > Photic zone | place: Costa Rica: the Eastern... | reverse complement strand
AGGGATATATTTTTAAGGACATACCAAATGGATATGGAATGGTAAAATCCAACAGTGGTGAAACTTACTTTGGGTACTTTAAAAACGGAAGAATGCATGGTCCTGGGCAGCAATTCTCCAGCGATGGTAAAATTATTTTCAAAGGGCACTGGTCCAATGGCATACCTGTTACTTGGTAACAAATACTTCTTATATCTTAGCCTTCTTTGTTCGTCAAAAGCTAAGATTAAAGATAGGCGTTACCTGTTTACTGAATCCCACTTTCTTCGCTGTGATGATCCACGACGCTCTTTACATAAATCTTGGTAGCGATAATTCCTAAAACTACGCAAGCGAACATAATAACGGGAACCAACATTACTGGTAAGCGATTTTTGGTATGTCCAAACTTTGGGTCGTCAATAAATTCCATTTTTTATATCTAATTTCTGCAACAGCGGAGGTCAAATAATTTGAGTACTCCCTACCCTTCAACTACCCAGGAATTATTTCCAGTTAGAAGTTCCTGAAGCGAGCCTTCACCTTTAGCCTGAGCATGTTCAATTTGACCTACCACTGACTCTTCAAAAGTCTCCCTACCCTCCAGTTGACGAAGAACGCCCAATGGCGTAGGGAAACTAGGATATGTCATTTGAGCAAGTAGAGTTGCGTATGCTGGATTGGGATCTTTTGGATTATGTACCATTAAATCGTCAATCGAAGTTTCTCCAGACAATTCGACCGTTTCCATATTCAATCCATTCAATTTAAATCCTTTTGAATCACTTTCGCCGTATACAAGTGGCTTACCTTCCTTTAGGAAAATCACCTGATCATTACGGACATCTCTCCCTGTTACGGAATCAAAGGTCTTATTGTTAAAGATGACGCAATTTTGGAAAACTTCGACAAATGAAGTTCCCTTGTGGGCTTGTGCCGCCTTAAAAGTTTCTACCATGTGCTTTTGATCAGTATCGGTGGTGCGGGCAATGAATGTTGCTTCGCTGCCTAAAGCGAAAAGCAACGGGTTTACTGGATACTCAACTGAGCCAGCAGGAGTACTTTTGGTTCTCTTACCAACCTCAGATGTCGGACTGTATTGCCCTTTGGTCAAACCGTAAATTCGGTTATTAAATAACAGAACATTTATATCCAAGTTTCTTCGCAGTAGATGTAGAAGATGATTTGCACCGATTGATAGACCATCGCCATCTCCGGTAATCATCCAGACTGACAAGTCTGGATTAGCAACTTTGAGGCCTGTTGCCACGGTAGGTGCCCTGCCATGAACTGTGTGAAAGCCATATGTATTCATGTAATAGGGGAACCGACTTGAACAACCAATTCCGCTTACCACAACAAATTTTTCCTTGGGCACACCCAGATCTGGTAGGGTTCGTTGTACAGCATTAAGAATCGCGTAGTCGCCACAACCGGGACACCAACGGACATCATTTGATGTGACAAAATCTTTTTTAGTTAGTGTACCTTCTTCAGTAGTTGTACTCATATTAAATAATTAGTCGGAAGAGGTATGCTTAACAAATTCATCCCGAAGTTCTGCAACTTTGAAAGGTTTGCCCTGTAATTTATTAAGTGAGATTATATCTCTTACATATTTTGCTTTAAGTATAGTACTCAATTGCCCCAAGTTGAGCTCCGGAACAATTACTTTTTTAAAGGACGATAACAATGTCTCCAAATCATTAGGCAAAGGATTTAAGTGCCTAAGGTGGATGCTGCTGACGGCAAATCCTTCATCTTGAAGGGATTTCGTAGCTGAAAAGATTGCACCGTATGTTCCACCCCAACCGATGACCAATAAGTCACCTCCTTTTTCACCCTGCACTGCGATTGGATCATAACTCTTGGCAATAACATTTACCTTGTCCGCCCGTAATTGGGACATTTTCTCGTGGTTTTCAGGGTCATAACTGACACTACCGTCTTCTGATTTCTCCAAGCCTCCAATCCGATGTTCAAGACCTGCTTGCCCAGGTATTGCTTGAGTACGTGCAAGAGTCTTTGAGTCTCTTTTATAAACAATTAATTCTTCATCAGGGTCAGCAAATTTTGTATCGATAGGCGGAAGTTCAGAAACATTTGGTATTTTCCATGGCTCTGCCCCATTGGCAACATAGAGATCACTTAGCAAAATAACTGGAGTCATATAAGTTAGAGCAATACGACTTGCTTCGATCGCACAATCAAAACAATCTGAAGGAGAATGGGCAGCCAGCACAGGTAAAGGACAGTCTCCATGCCTTCCATAAAGGCTTTGCAATAGATCACTCTGCTCCGTTTTTGTAGGAAGTCCAGTACTTGGTCCCCCTCGTTGAACATTGACAATTACGACTGGGAGCTCAGTGATTGACGCTAATCCAATAAGCTCACTTTTCAAGCACATCCCCGGACCGCTTGTCGCTACAACGGATAAGTCACCTGCAAAACTAGCACCAATAGCCATTCCCATAGCAGCGATTTCATCTTCCGCTTGTAATGTCTTGACACCAAATTTTTTCAAAGCAGATAGACCTTCCAATATAGGAGAAGCTGGTGTAATCGGATAACCCGCAAACAAAAGTTCCCGATTTGCCAGTTTGGCTCCAGCTACAAGTCCGTAGACCAAGGCTTCATTTCCAGATATCTTTCGATAAACTCCAGCTTGTACAGGTGCTTTAGATACCTGATAACGGTTACGGGCCGTTTCCATCGTATCGCCCAAATTAAATCCCGCCCTAAGAGCAGTTGAATTTGCATCTGAAAGTTCGGGAAGTTTTTTGCCCCACTTATCACTGAAAAATTTCAATGTCGGTTCCAGTGGGCGACCATATACATAGTACATAAATCCAAGAGCGAAGAAATTCTTACAACGGGCCTTGTCGGAAGGTTTCAAAGGACTTTCCTTCAAAGCCTCCTTTGTTAAATTGGTAAGATCAAGCTCCACTAAATAATACTTTTTGCGGAAGCTCTCATCTTCTAGGGGACTTGTTTCATATCCAGCTTTAGCTAGGTTCATCTTTTTAAATGAATCAATATTGACAACCAACATTCCCCCTTCAGGCAAGTCATCAATATTAGATTTGAGTGCTGCCGGGTTCATTGCTACCAAGGCATCAGGTTCATCACCTGGGGTGAGAATCTTACGACTTCCAAATTGTAGTTGGAATCCTGAAACACCAGCTAAAGTGCCAGCAGGGGCACGAATTTCAGCAGGAAAATCAGGAAGTGTTGCAATATCATTTCCAGCAAATGCACTGGAATCAGTAAAACGTTCACCGACAGTTTGCATACCATCACCGGAATCACCGGCAAAACGCACGACAGCAGATTCGATTTCTTCGAAGGAATCGGTAGAAGGACTCATGTGATAGGCTGGGGGGGGGTCAAATGTACCAAATTGGTTGGGTTATATTTGTTATATTAATCTGCTTTACACAACGATATTCTACCTAATTTTTAAGCAAAGTAAAACAAGTGTACGAAATCAAATATAAATTATATCCAATTCATCCTATTTCTGATTGAATGATTGGAAAAGGAAAGAGATTAAAAGCAAAAGAAATTCGCTCTGTGCATGATCGGTTGGTATGAACGCCGTGCAGTAAGGAAGGAGGGAAAATCACAATTTTACCAACCTCTGGTTTAATTGTAAGGTCATCAAAACCTTCTTTTCGAAAATAAAGATCACCACAATTTTCTTCTGCTTTTAAATAAGTAACCGCCGATAAAATAGACATATGTGCATGATCGTGAAGTCCAGTTTTCTCTCCCACACCAGCCACATTAAACCAAAATGGAGGATGAGGATTCATAGAACCAAGAGGTGCCTCAAACAAGATCATGGATGAAATACACAATTCCTCTTTACCGGCATTTCGAGCAAACCTCATGGGAACACGGGCACTTGGCACATGATCGACTCCGAGATATTGATTTTCCCAGCGCCCTCCAATTTTATGGGATTTCTCTAAATTACATTGGGAACGATGAAATTCATTTAGTAATTCTGATGCCCAATCCTGTGGTGAAAGAATAAAACCTTCAAGTAACCGGTTACCTCCCCATTCAATAAGTCTCATCAGAATTAAACCTTCACTTTTTGATTCATTCTTAGGATTAAGAAGTGAAAATGGTCGGGACGGTGAGATTCGAACTCACGGCCTCCTGCTCCCAAAGCAGGCGCGCTAACCAGACTACGCTACGTCCCGGACAAAACATTTATTAGAATAATTTAAATCAGAAAGCAAAGAAATTGCGAGCGAAGTAAAATTTCACTTTTGAAATTGCCCAAATTACGCATCAATATATCATGATAGATTGATGCGTAATGAATAATAAATCAATTATAAGACCCACAGAAAAAGACCTCAGAAAAATCCTCAATGAGAGAATTCTCATTATGGATGGTGCAATGGGCACGATGATTCAACAAGAGAAATTGGTAGAGTCAGACTTTAGGGGTGATTTATTTAAAAATCATGAATCTGAACTCAAAGGTAACAATGACCTTCTTAGCATCACACGTCCTGATGTAATAAAAAACATACACCGATCCTATTTTGAAGCTGGTAGTGACTTAGTTGAGACAAACACCTTTAGTGCTACCAGTATTGCTATGGCTGACTACCATATGGAAGGTATTGTTCATGATCTTAATGTTGCATCAGCCAAGCTTGCCCGCGAAGCAGCAGATGAAACCATGTCAGCCGATCCGTCCCGAAAATGTTTTGTAGCTGGTGCAATTGGGCCAACAAATAGAACTGCATCCCTTTCCCCAGATGTAAATGATCCATCTTTACGGAATGTTACTTTTGATGAACTCGTAGAATCGTATTATCAACAGATTCTTGGGCTTGTTGAAGGAGGCGTTGATATCCTGATGCCCGAAACCACCTTTGATACGCTCAATCTAAAGGCCGCCATTTTCGCAATTGAAAACTTTTTCGACAGTTCAGATAAAAGACTTCCTGTCATTTTATCGATTACAATTACGGATGCATCTGGCAGGACACTTTCCGGACAAACTACGGAAGCTTGCTGGAATTCAATTGCCCATGCTAAACCATTAGGGGTCGGGCTGAACTGTGCATTGGGTGCCGACGCAATGAGACCTTATTTACAAGCTCTTTCCAAAAACTCGGATTGTTTTGTTCATTGCTATCCTAATGCCGGACTACCGAATCCTCTTGCCCCCACCGGATATGATGAAAAACCTGAGGACACAGCCAGCTCGCTTTTTACCTTTGCAGATGAAGGCTTACTTAACATGGCAGGTGGCTGTTGCGGCACAACTCCGGAGCATATAAATGCCATCTCTGAAAAACTTTCTCAAGCAGCACCCAGAGAAGTCTCGACAACGAACCCGGCACTAAGATTGAGCGGTCTCGAAGACTTTACTCTTAAGGGAGAATCGAAATCTCTTATTATGGTTGGCGAACGAACCAATGTTACAGGATCTCCTAGATTCCGTAAGCTGATCGAATCAGAAGACTATGAAGCTGCTCTTAAAGTGGCCAAACAACAAGTAGAGAACGGAGCAAACATAATAGATGTAAATTTTGATGCTGCCCTGCTCGACGGTGAAGCCTGCATGACTAAGTTCTTGAACCTAGTGGCATCCGAACCAGACATATCGAGGGTTCCCATCATGATAGACAGTTCAAAATGGTCGGTCATCGAGGCTGGCTTAAAGGTAATCCAAGGAAAATGTATCATTAATTCCATTAGCCTAAAGGAAGGTACGGAAGCTTTTAAAGAACAGGCTAACCTTGCCCTTCGGTACGGAGCTGCAGTAGTTGTGATGGCCTTCGATGAGGAGGGGCAAGCAGCCACCCTCGAAGATAAAGTAAGGATTTGCGAAAGGGCTTACAAAATTTTGGTCGACGAAGTCGGTTTTCCCCCACACGACATTATTTTTGATCCCAATGTTTTGACTTTGGCGACAGGCATGGATGAGCACAATGCCTATGGTGTTGATTTCATCGACGCAGTCAGGGAAATTAAAAAACGTTGCCCACATGCCCGGACAAGTGGCGGAATCAGTAATGTTTCCTTCTCATTTCGTGGAAATAATCATGTTCGAGAAGCGATGCACGCCTGTTTCCTTTACCATGCCTGCCAAGCTGGACTGGATATGGGTATTGTCAACGCGGGTGTGCTTGCTGTTTATGATGAAATTGATCCTGTCCTTAGAGAAAAAGTGGAGGCAGTGGTACTCAATAAAAGCAAAAGTGCGGGCGAGGACCTTCTTGCCTACGCGGAAAAGATTAAAGATCAAAACGAAGGCAGAAAATCGGAAGGGCCAGATTTGTCATGGCGGGAAAAACCGGTAGCCGAGCGTCTTTCATATGCCCTCGTTAAGGGAATCGGAGATTATGCAGAGCAAGACGCTGAGGAAGCGAGACAATTGCTTGGACGCCCATTAGAAGTTATTGAAGGTCCTTTGATGGACGGAATGAAAGTCGTTGGAGATTTATTTGGAAATGGGAAAATGTTTCTTCCTCAAGTTGTCAAAAGTGCCCGGGTTATGAAAAAGGCGGTTGCTTATCTTGAGCCCTACATGGAAGCAGAAAAAGCAGAAGGTGCTTCCAGTAAACGCGGGACCATGGTTATCGCAACGGTGAAGGGAGATGTGCATGACATTGGAAAAAACATTGTTGGCGTAGTTTTGGCCTGCAACAACTGGGAGGTTATCGATCTTGGCGTCATGGTTTCCTGTGACAAGATTCTGGAAGCGGTCAGAAAACATAACGCGGACATCCTTGGACTCAGCGGGCTTATCACACCCTCTCTGGATGAGATGATCCACAATGCTCAAGAAATGAAAAAATCGGGCATGACCATTCCCCTTCTCATTGGAGGTGCAACAACGGGTAAAGATCACACTGCCATTAAAATTGCCCCCCATTATGACCAACCCGTAGTTCAGGTACCTGATGCTTCCCTTGTAGTCAATGTTTGCAATGACCTGACTCAAGAAGACAAAAAAGAAATATTTATTAAAGAACTTCTGAACAAGCAGGAAGACATCCGTATTCGCCATGCACAAAAAGGAGAACGAAAACTGGTCTCTCTCGCTGATTCGAGAACCAAAGGAGTAAAGATTGATTGGGAAAAGGAAAACATCGAAACCCCTTTCCCTGAAAAACTTGGGGTCCATCAATTTAAATCTGAGCTGAAGGAGGTGCTTGAATACTTCGACTGGTCGCCTTTCTTTTGGTCATGGGAACTGAAAGGAAAATATCCGGATATTCTCAAAAGGGAAAAAGTTGGGGAGGAGGCCCAAAAATTATTTGATTACGCTCAGGAACTATTGGACAGGATCATAAAAGAAGAATCCTTCTGCTGTGAGGCGGTGGTTGGTTTATGGCCTGCAAATTCTGAATTAGATGATGTTCATATTTTTGAAGATCTTGATAAAACACAAAAGCTAGGCACTTTTCATTTTCTGAGAAGACAACAATCCATTACAAACCAACCGCATTTTTGTCTATCAGATTATGTTGCTCCCATTGAGTCCGGAAAAACTGATTTCTTAGGAGCTTTTGCCGTTTGTGCCGGTGATGGTGTCGAAAAACTTGCTGAAGAGTTTGAAAAGGATAATGACGATTATTCCGCAATCATGGTAAAAGCTCTGGGTGACCGATTTGCAGAGGCTATGGCCGAGTTGGCCCATAAAAAAATCAGGGAATGGTGGAAATTCGGCATGTCCGAAAACCTCGAAAACCAAGAACTAATTGGGGAGAAATATCAAGGGATCAGACCTGCCAGTGGCTACCCCAGTCAACCTGACCATACTGAGAAAGATACGATTTGGGATCTCATGTCCGTGCAGGAAAGAATAGGACTTGAACTAACGGAATCCCGTGCAATGAACCCTGGATGTTCAGTTTCCGGCTTATACTTCTCAAACCCTAATTCCCGTTATTTCAATGTGGGAAGCTTGGGGCGTGATCAAGTTGAGGATTATGCCCGCAGAAAAAAATGGCCTATCGAAAAAGCTATTAAGTGGCTGAGACCCAATCTCGGCTTTGACGCCTAGAGAATCTTCTTTGGCGTTGCAGGATTTGCCCTGCGAAAGTAATAGTATTCCCACGATGAAGGAAATGTCACCCTTGGAGGAAATCCGCCATTCAACCGCTCATATTCTAGCTACTGCGGTACTTCGCCTGTACCCGGAGACCAAACTTGATATTGGCCCCCCCACCGATTCAGGCTTTTATTATGATTTTGATTCTGAAATCTCATTCACTCCTGAAATCCTTGTGGAAATTGAGCAGGAAATGGCCAAGGTTATTAAGGAAAATCAAAGATTTGAACGAATGGAAGTATCCCGTGAAGAGGCCAAGGAAATCATTCGTAAAATGGATCAAGAGGAATACAAACTGGGACGGCTCGCCGACATCCCTGAAGGCGAAACTATTTCCTTTTATCGAAACGGGGAATTTATGGACTTATGTGCAGGCTCACATGTTTCCTACACGAAAAAAATTAAAGCCTTTAAGTTATTGCAAACTGCAGGATCCTATCACCGTGGAGATGCTTCCAATAAACAATTACAAAGAATTTACGGCACTGCCTTTGCCACCAAAGATGAATTAGCAAAACATCTTGAACAGATCGAAGAAGCGAAAAAAAGAGATCATCGAACTTTGGGAAAAGAACTGGGACTTTTTCACATAGATGAAATGGTTGGACAAGGTTTGGTTCTCTGGAAACCTAATGGTGCTATAGTTCGGCAGGAACTCGAAAAATTCATATCCGAGGAGCTAGCTAAACAAGGATACTCCCAAGTTTACACTCCACATATAGGAAAGCTAGATCTCTATCGGACCTCTGGGCATTTCCCCTATTACCAGGATTCTCAGTATCCACCGATTATTCACCGGGAATGCTTAACTAAACTAGCGGAGGAAGGGTGCACCTGTTCAGAGTTATCCAATAAGCTAGATGACGGAGACATCGAAGGATACATGCTCAAACCAATGAACTGCCCGATGCACATACGGATTTTTAGGTCCGAGCCGAGATCCTATCGCGACCTACCCGTAAGGCTAGCGGAATTCGGAACGGTTTATCGGTGGGAACAATCTGGTGAATTGAATGGAATGACTCGCGTTCGTGGTTTTACTCAGGACGATGCACATCTCTTCTTGCGCGAAGATCAATTACAGGACGAGATTCAAGGATGCCTAGGATTGGTAAAGTTAGTATTTTCAATCCTTGGCATGAACGACTATCGTGTCCGCGTCAGCTTAAGAGACCCTGAATCCGATAAATATGTGGGCAGTCCTGAAGCTTGGGATAAAGCGGAGGAGGCTCTACGGGAAGCAGTTAAAAAACTGGATGTAGATTATGAAGAGGAATTGGGTGAAGCTGCATTCTACGGACCGAAAATTGATTTTGTAGTCAAAGATGTAATCGGAAGAGAATGGCAACTGGGGACAGTTCAGGTCGATTATAATCTTCCCGAAAGATTTGACCTCTCCTATGTGGGCTCTGATAACAAAGACCATCGTCCCGTTATGATTCATCGGGCTCCGTTTGGATCTATGGAGAGATTTTGTGGTGTCCTCATTGAGCATTTCGCAGGCAACTTCCCTACCTGGCTCGCTCCCGAACAAGTGAGAATCCTACCAATGAATGATGACTTGGTAACTGCAGCCGAGCAATGTGCCAAAGAATTCTCAAAGGTTGGAATAAGAACGGGAATTGATAGACAAGCTGCAAAGCTGGGAGCAAAAATTCGCAAGGCTGAGAATGAAAAAATTCCGCATATGGTTATTCTGGGAAAAAGAGAAGCTGAAGAAGGGAAAGTTACTATCCGCTCAAGAAACAATCCTGAATTAGATGGAACTTGTGATTTGGAAGCATGTGTTGAACAAATATCCACTGAAATCAAAACCAAGGCACTCTCCAAAAAGCGTCATTCAGAGAATTCCGATTAAACTGCTTTTTGAAGTAAATTTAATGTGACGGTTTTGCCCATGTGCAATAACACCAATAGGAAAAGCCATGTGAATGTTTGTTATCCAAGTGTTATATCTCAATCGATAAAATTCCCTATCATTTTATTGATTAAAGTTTATCGCTGGTTTTCTCCGCTCAAACAGCTCATTCTTGGCCCATATGCTCGCTGTAGATTCTATCCCACCTGTTCAGAATACTCGCTTGAATGCTTTCGCCATCTGCCATTACTTCAGGCAATAACTAAATCACTCTCGAGAATTGCACGCTGCAACCCAATGCACTCTGGCGGATATGACCCTCTATTTCCTAAACAGGATGATGATCAATCCCTTGATCCAAAAAAATGACTTTAAATTCTGAAATCCTGCCTCCTGCTTCTTGCAATGAAAGCACAGATCTAAGTCAGTATGTAGAGGATTTGATCTTGCGATCTAGGTCGGAAAAAAGTGAGCACTTTCTATCCGTCACTATCGAAACAGATTATTCTGACCCTCTGGCAGTTCTGGAGACAATCCACCAAAATGATGTTCCTATCTGTTATCTTGAAAAACCTGGAAATGAATTCTCGATTGCGGCTGGAGAGTATTTATGTTTAGCCCGATTTTCTGGATCACAAAGATTTCAAAAAGCCCAACAATGGGCTGATGGTATTTTTAGCAAAACCGTTGTCGTGGGTGATCATAAAATAGCTGGTACCGGACCAACCCTTTTTCTGTCTGCCACTTTCGAAAATAATTTCGTTGATCCGTCTATGCCTCCACCCTTGGAGATCTTTCTACCCAGGTGGCAAGTTTTAAGGAAAGAGGGTTATAATTTCATTATTCTAAATGTAGAAATCACCCCGGATTCTTCTTCGAAGAAAATAATCAGAGAGGTGAAAACCCATATTTCAGAGCTTAAGGGCGGGCGCTTCAATACTCGTACAGCCAAAGACCCTAAAAAAGTAAATGTGGGGTGGCCCAAAGAGAATTATGACTATGAGGATGCAGTCGAAAAGGCACTATCCGAAATAAGAAAACAAAACTTATCTAAAATTGTTTTATCAAGACAATTGACTTTCAAGACAGATTCACCGCTTCCACCCTTCTCAATAGCTCATTTTCTTCGTGAAAAATTCTCTGATTGTCACACTTTTTGTATTTCACAACCCGGTCATGGCTTGATGGTGGGAGCAACGCCTGAAACTTTATTAAGATCCACCGGTAATTCCTTTGAGACCGAGGCTCTGGCAGGTTCCGCCCCCCGAGGATTATCCGCTGGCAAAGATGCGCACTTGGGAAAAACTCTTCTTGGCAGGGAAAAAGAAATCCTTGAGCATAAGTTAGTAATTGAGAGCATTTTAAGACGTCTCTCTTCCATTGGGATTGAAAATTGCAAGGAAGGTAAACCGAGAATTCTAAGGCTAGCGAATCTTCAGCACGCTAAAACACCTCTTAAAGCAAATTCCGTAAACGGCATCCATCCATTTGAAGTCCTTTCAGCCCTGCATCCAACACCTGCCATGGGTGGATCACCCCGAGAAGTAGCTCTTCCTCTTGTCAGTGAATTAGAAAAACAGCCCAGAACCTGGTATTCCGGCGTCACAGGTTGGATCGATAACCGTGGCAGAGGAGAGTTCGTTGTTCCTATTCGTTGCGGAAAAATTCTACCGGACAAACTTACACTTTACGCAGGAGCAGGTTTGGTTGATGGCTCAAATCCAAAACAGGAGAAAAAAGAAACCGACTGGAAACTGCAAGCAATGCTTGAAGTTATCACGGGAAGAACTACGCTTCCCGAATCGTGAAGGAAAATTCGGAGGAAATTGCCCAAGCCAATATTTTCTGCGGGGCTCATTTTGCAAAAACCCTCGATAATTTGGGTTTAAATACGATCTATTTTTCCCCAGGTTCTCGCTCAACCCCACTGATTATTGGAATAGAAAGATACTCTAATATTCAGCTGATACCCGTCCTTGATGAGAGAAGTGCTAGCTTTTTAGCCCTAGGCCAAAGCAAGCGACAAAACGAACCAATCGGATTAATTTGTACATCGGGATCCGCACTCACCCACTGGTTTCCTGCGGTAACTGAAGCCTCTCATGCCGGCACATCTCTTCTTTTGTTTTCTGCTGATAGACCACCTGAGTTACAAAATTGCGGAGCAGGTCAAACCATTTACCAGGAAAATATTTTTGGAAGTTTCGTTCGTCAATTTAACCAGTTAGAAGTTCCATCCTCGAGTGGAGGATTCAAAAAGCATTTAGTTAACACCCTACATACAGCTTATCAAAAAGCAGTCGGACTAAACCCAGGTCCGGTTCATCTAAATTTTCCATTTCGAGAACCATTCCTCCCTTCTTCCATAGAAATAATTAAGCCAGACTCAGAAGAAACAAATCTCACCGTTAGTGAGACAAACTATCCACACTCTCCTCTTGAAATAACTGATCAAATTTCTAGCTCTACACGCCCACTGATTATTGCCGGACAGTATGTGAACGCTGCGGAAATAAAGCCATGGTTAGAGAACCCGTCGATACCAATACTTTGCGACTCACTTTCATCAATAAGAAATTGCGAGGCTGGCAATACAATCCTTCGATACGAAAACCTTTTACGTGATCCACAATTTTGCGAAAAAGCTGATCCAGATTTGGTAATCACGATTGGTCCTCTTCCCACATCCAAAACCCTTCGAAACTGGTTAAAAGGATTGAAGGCCCAAAGAATCATAATTGAACCCAGAGGAATCAATGTGGATCCGATTCTCTCAGATAGTAAGAGTTTTCAGATTGGATTTAATCAGTTGAACAAGATAACTTTACCATCCCCTGAACAAGAATGGACTGCTCTCTGGACGGAATCAGAAAAGGAGGTTCAAGCTGAATTAGACCGTGCGTTTCTTGAAGAACATCCAGCATTTGAGGGGAAACTGGCCTATCTACTTTCTCTTCACTTGCCTCACGATTCGAACCTTTTCGTGGCTAACAGTATGCCAATCCGTGACATCGAATGGTTTTGGAAAAAAAAGAATTCCGAACGGCACCTATTCGGTAACCGCGGAGTGAATGGAATCGATGGAACTTTAGGCACGGCTTTGGGTATGGCACATCAAACATCTACTCCAAATTATCTTCTTTCAGGGGAGCTTGCTTTTCTTCATGACTCAAACGCTTTACTTTTTGCTGAGCAACTTAAAGGGAACTTAACCGCTTTCGTAATCAATAACAATGGCGGAGGTATTTTCGAAAACTTACCAATTGCAAAAGAGCCCGAGTTTGAAAAATGTTTCGCCACTCCGCAAAGTTTTGATCTCTCAAGCCTTTGCCAAGCATTCAAAGTAGAATATTCCCTAATTTCTTCCTGGACTGAGATCATCGATAAAATGAAGAATCCCAGAAAAATGGGTATTGAGATAATTGAAATTCGAACGAATCGTAAGAAAGACCGACTTACTCGAAATCAATTGCTGTCTTTAAAGCCAACAAAGAATGCCTGAATTAGCCGAAGTCGCCTATGCTTGCGGGCAATGGAATCCGGGTATTGGTAAGTTTATCAAAGAGGTATACGCCAACCCTTCCTCCAGAGTATATCGAGATCTTTCTTGGGAATTAGTAGTTAGAGCATTAAGGGGAGCGAAGCTTACTTCTTCCGCAACTCATGGAAAACAGATGCTATTTAAGTTTAGCGGCAATCGATGGCTTGGCCTTCATTTGGGCATGACCGGGAGTCTTCAAACGGTTAACTCTTCGTACACTCAAATCAAACAGGATGCTTTACTGCTTGTTCAATCTAAACAAACACTGGTCTTTCGTGATCCAAGACAGTTTGGCCGCGTTCGTTTGCATATTGGCAAAGAAGCTCCGTCTTGGTGGAGTGAATTGCCAATCTCTATGATTGATTCAAAATTTCAATCAGGAATTCTTGACGATGCCATAAAACGCCACTCAAAAAGACCAATTAAAGCCCTATTGCTAGACCAAAGATACTTTCAGGGCATGGGCAATTGGATGGCAGACGAAGTTCTTTGGCGGGCTCATATTCACCCTGCACAAAGATGTGCAAACATAAGTTCTTCAGGTCGCAAGGAACTCTTTAAGCAAATTAAATTTGTAACTAAGGGTGCAATGAATTCAGTCGGGAAGCACGGCGGAGACCCACCCAAAGGATGGTTATTCCATGTACGATGGAAAAATGGCGGATTTTGCCCAAAGACTAATACAGCACTTTTGAGGGAAGAGATTGGAGGTAGAACCAGTTGCTGGTCACCTCGCTTGCAAAAGCTTTAGTTCTGACTACGAGTTTGAGTGTAAACCTTTAGCTTGATTCAGGTCTTCACTTATTTGGCT
>Ga0163109_10002516_pt1 | contig 14284 bp, 12 predicted proteins | sample CRUFie1St13metaG_FD_108704 | JGI IMG/M metagenome (GOLD analysis project Ga0163109, IMG submission 108704) | Marine microbial communities from the Costa Rica Dome - CRUD Field 142mm St13 metaG | ecosystem: Environmental > Aquatic > Marine > Oceanic > Photic zone | place: Costa Rica: the Eastern... | reverse complement strand
GGCGTCTCGGTGGGTGAAGAGGACCACGTCAAATCGCAGATTGAGCAGAGGGGGGTGCTGGATCTCTGGAAGCTGGCGATCAAGCCCGGTAAGCCACTGGCATTTGGTCACGTCGCAGGCACGCCTATCTTCGGACTGCCCGGTAATCCGGTATCGGCGTTTATTACGTTTGTGCTGGTGGCCAAGCCATGGCTGATCAAGCGTCAGGGAGGGCACCCTTCGCCAGTGCAGCGCTTTCCTGTGAAAGCGGCGTTTTCCATGCCGCGTCCGGGCACTCGCGAGGAGTTTCTCCGTGTCCGCTTGACGGGTTCAGGTGAGGCCCTGCGCGCTTCGCTGACGGGCAGCCAGAGCTCGGGCGTCATGACCAGCCTCAGTGAGGCCGGCGGTCTGGCCGTCATTGCACCGGGGACCACCGTGGCCGAGGGAGATTGGGTAGAGGTGATGCCGCTGTCGGCTCTGTGAGCCAAAGCGGCACATCGTGGATAAGTCAGTCCGTGTAGCGTCGGAAAATGAGTGTGGCGTTGGTACCACCGAACCCAAAGCTGTTCGACATCACCTGTTGCAGTCCGGCCTTGTCGACCCGCGCCATGGCAATCGGCATGCCTTCAGCGCCTTCATCGAGGGTTTCAATGTTGGCTGAGGCCGCGATGAAATCGTCCTGCATCATCAGCAAAGAATAGATCGCTTCCTGCACGCCCGCTGCGCCCAGTGAGTGGCCCGATAGTGATTTGGTCGAGCCAATCACTGGTGCCTGCTCGCCAAATACGGTCCGCAGTGCGTTGAGCTCCTGAATGTCTCCGGCCGGGGTGCTGGTGCCGTGTGCGTTGATGTAGTCGATTTGACCCTCGAGCCCGTGCATGGCCTGTTGCATACAGCGCACGGCGCCCTCGCCTGAGGGGGCCACCATATCGTAGCCGTCCGAGGTAGCGCCGTAGCCCACCAGCTCGGCGAGAACGTTAGCGCCCCGGGCTTTGGCGTGGGTCAGTGACTCCACAACCAGCATGCCGCCACCGCCGGCAATGACAAAGCCGTCCCGGTTGGCGTCGTATGCGCGGGATGCTCGCTCCGGCGTCTCGTTATATTGGCTCGACAGCGCGCCCATCGCGTCAAATAAAGCGCTCATAGTCCAGTGCAGCTCCTCGCCACCGCCGGCAAACACCACGTCCTGCTTACCCAACTGAATGAGTTCCATCGCGTGACCAATGCAGTGCGCGCTAGTTGAACAGGCAGAGGAGATCGAATAGTTGACGCCCTTTATCTGAAACGGTGTGGCGAGACAGGCCGAGACCGTACTGCCCATGGTCTGGGTCACCCGGTACGGCCCCACGCGACGGATACCCCGGTCGCGCAGAATATCGGCGGCCTCCACCTGACTGGCTGAAGAGGCGCCGCCGGAGCCGGCGACAATGCCAGTGCGCGGATTGGACACTTCTGCATCGCTCAAGCCCGCGTGAGCAATCGCTTGGTGCAGGCTAAGGTAGGCGTACCCGGCTGCGTCGCCCATGAATCGCCACTGCTTGCGGTCGATATGTTCCGAGAGGTCGATGTCAGGCGTGCCCGCAATCTGCGAGCGCATGCCCGCATCAACATGGTCTGGTCGCAACGAGATACCGGAGCGTCCGTTGAACAAAGCATCCTTCACTGCAGCCGCCTCGTTTCCGAGGCAGGAGACCACGCCAAGACCGGTGATGACGACTCGCTCAGTCATTACATCGAATCCGTGCTTTGGAATAGGCCGACTCGCAGATCCGAGGCGGTATAAATGACCTCTCCGTCCACGGCGACGGAACCATCGGCGATGCCCATGACCAGCTTGCGCTCGATTACCCGCTTCATGTGGATGTGATAACGCACTTGCCTGTGATCGGGCAGGATTTGCCCGGTGAACTTAACCTCACCGCAGCCCAGTGCGCGACCGCGTCCCGGATTACCGCGCCAGCCCAAGAAGAAGCCCACGAGCTGCCACATGGCGTCCAGCCCTAGACAGCCGGGCATGACCGGATCGCCGGGAAAGTGACAGGCAAAAAACCACAGGTCCGGGTGAATATCGAGCTCCGCGATCAGCTCTCCCTTGCCGACGGCGCCCCCCTCGGAGCTGATATGGCTGATGCGGTCCACCATCAACATGTTTTCGACGGGCAACTGTGCGTTGCCTGCGCCGAACAGCTCGCCCATGCCGCAGGCGATTAACTCGGCCTTGTCGTAATGAGACTGCGGAGCAAAAGGGGTCGCGTCGGTCATTCGGTCGGGGTTCCAGTACGGGCTGAGGTGACGGTGGCTGCGTGAATTGCTGGTCGCCACGAGAGATGTGTCGAAACGCCGTAATTGTAGAGGAAGGTCCTCTCCCAATCCAGTTTGGGCGAGGGCGCTCTGGGTTGAGTGGCAATAACCTGTAACTGCCGTTCTCGTGGCGCAGGGTGACGAGAGACGGTGCTTCCAGTAGCATCTCGCCTTCTGATATCACCCTGCACCAGACCCATGCTGATACCCGTTTTACTCTCCGGTGGCGTCGGTAGTCGCCTTTGGCCCGTCTCGCGCGCCGGCCGGCCCAAGCAGTTTCTGCCTTTGGGGGGAGACGGATCGATGTTACAGGAGACCCAGCGACGACTGGATGGGCTGGATTGCGGACCAGCTATCGTGGTCTGTAATGCGGAGCACCGCTTTATGGTAGCCGAGCAGCTGCGGGGAGAGACTGCCGAGAATCCGACGATTATTTTGGAGCCCGCTGGTCGCAACACCGCGCCCGCCATCGCGCTGGCGGCTTTGCAGGCGCAGGCACAGCAACCTGAAGCATTGCTGCTGGTGTTGCCCGCTGATCATCACGTTACGGATCCTGCCGCCTTTCGGGCAGCCGTAGGGCGAGCTGTGGCACCCGCACGCGCCGGCAAATTGATGACCTTTGGTGTGGTCCCCAGTCGCCCTGAGACGGGGTATGGCTACGTGCGTTGCGGCGAAGCGCTGGCTGAAGGGCTTTTTCAGCTCGCAGAATTCGTCGAGAAGCCCGATCACGCCACCGCAGCGGGCTATGTGGCTGACGGAACGTATTATTGGAACAGCGGCTTGTTTCTGTTTCGGTCCGATCGTTACCTCGACGCGCTGGGACAGCATCAACCGGCCATGCTTGCGGCCTGCGAGCAGGCCATGGCCAAAGCAGAGCGCGATCTCGACTTTATTCGCCCCGATGCCGAGGCCTTCCTCGCGAGCCCCGCAGACAGCATCGATTACGCGGTGATGGAACATACTGAGGCTGGCGGCGTAGCCACCCTCGACTGCGGCTGGAGTGACGTGGGCGCCTGGTCGGCGCTGTGGGAGATCGGCGCGGCGGACAGCGATGGTAACGTCAGCGAGGGCGATGTGCTGTTGCACGATGCCCGCAATAATTATGTGCGCAGTGAGAGTCGTCTGGTCACCGCTTTGGGCGTCGAAGACTTGGTGGTGATCGAGACGGCTGATGCGGTGATGGTGGGTGCCAGGGATCGGGTGCAGGACATCAAGCAGGTAGTGGAAGCGCTGAGTGCCTCGAATCGGCCAGAGGCGGCCATACACCAGAAAGTGTTTCGTCCCTGGGGGTCCTATGAATCGCTGGTGATTGGCGAGCAGTTCCAAGTCAAGCGGTTGACCGTCACCCCCGGTCAGACCCTGTCGTTGCAGTTGCATCATCATCGCGCGGAGCACTGGGTCGTGGTGTCCGGAGAAGCCGAGGTCACGCGGGGAGAGGAACAACTGACGCTGGGTCCTGATCAATCCACGTACATACCGATTGGTATGAAGCATCGCCTTGCGAACCGCGGAACCGTGCCGCTGGAAGTGATCGAAGTGCAGTCCGGCTCGTATCTAGGAGAGGACGATATCGTGCGGTTTGACGATGTGTACGGCAGGGAGGAGACCTCGACATGATTGGTAAATGCCTATTCCCGGTAGCCGGGTACGGCACCCGGTTCTTGCCCGCGACCAAGAGTATGCCCAAGGAAATGCTCCCGATCGTGAACAAACCGTTGGTGCAATACGGGGTCGAAGAGGCTATCGAGGCGGGCATGGTGAACTGTGCCCTGGTCACGGGCCGTGGCAAGCGTGCGATTGCAGACCACTTTGACATCAGTTACGAACTGGAACATCAGATCGCTGGGTCCTCTAAGGAGCAATATCTTTCCGGCATTCGCGATGTGATCGATCGCGGCATCTTTACCATGGTCCGACAGCGCGAAATGTTGGGCCTGGGCCACGCCATTTTGACCGGTGAGCCGCTGATCGGCGATCAGCCCTTTGGCGTTGTGCTGTCCGATGACCTCTGCCTCAACCGGGAAGGCCTCGGCGTACTGGCGCAGATGGCAGCACTTTACGAGGAGCATCAGTGTTCCGTCGTCGCGGTGCAGGAGGTGCCGAGGGAGGAGGTCGACAAGTACGGCGTTGTGGCGGGTACAACGGAACGCGACGGGCTCACTCGCGTCAGCGAGATGGTGGAAAAACCCTCGCCGGAGGAGGCGCCCTCCAATCTCGCTGTGATTGGCCGCTACATCCTGACGCCAGATATTTTCGACATTATTCGTGACACGCCACCGGGCAAAAATGGTGAGGTGCAACTCACCGACGCGCTGCAGGCGCAGGCTCGGGAAGGCCGCGTTTTGGCCTACCAGTTCGAAGGGCTACGCTTTGATTGCGGCAGCGTGCCGGGCTTTGTCGAGGCCACCCGATACGTTTTTGAGCATTATTATGGCCAGTCTGAATGACCGACGTTCTCGACTGCTTTAAGGCTTACGACGTTCGCGGGCGGATCCCCGATCAACTTAACGAGGACATCGCCCGTCGCATCGGTAAAGCCTATGCCGAGGTGATTCAGCCGGGCACGGTCGTGGTGGGCCATGACATCCGCTTGACCAGTGAGTCGATCAAGGGCGCGCTCATCGAAGGGCTCCTCGAGCAAGGTGTCTCGGTGCAGGACATTGGGTTGTGTGGCACGGAAGAGATCTACTTCGCGACAGCGCACCTTGATCTGGGGGGCGGCATAGCCGTCACGGCCAGCCACAACCCGAGAGATTACAACGGTATGAAGTTCGTCCGAGAGGGCGCCAAACCGATTTCTGGGGATTCAGGCCTTGCGGACATTCGCGCGCTGGCCGAGGCCAATGACTTCACGGGAGCGGATATGCGGGGTTCGTTGGCGGTTGCTGATACCCAGCGCGCATATGTCGAGCATCTGCTTTCCTATATCGATGTGTCGGCGCTCAAGCCGCTGAAAATTGTCTGCACGGCAGGTAATGGCGGCGCTGGTCGGGTAGTGGATGCGTTGGAACCACATCTGCCCTTCGAATTTATCAAAGTCCATCACGAACCCGATGGGCACTTCCCTAATGGCGTTCCTAACCCGTTACTGGTCGGGAACCGCGCCGCCACAGCGGATCGCGTGGTTGCCGAGCAGGCGGATCTTGGCATTGCCTGGGACGGCGATTTTGATCGCTGTTTCTTCTTTGATAGCGCGGGCCATTTCATCGAGGGTTATTACATTGTGGGACTGCTGGCGGAAGCCTTCCTGTCGCAATTGGGGCCGCAGAGGATCGTCCACGACCCGCGCCTGACTTGGAACACGCAGGACATTGCGCGGATCGGCGGCGGGGAACCGGTGCTTAGTAAGACTGGACATGCTTTCATCAAAGAGCGCATGCGCGAGGTCGACGCGGTTTATGGCGGTGAGATGTCGGCACACCACTATTTCAGGGAGTTCGCCTATTGCGATAGCGGTATGATTCCATGGCTCCTGATCACTGGGTTGATGTCCCGAACAGGTCAGTCTCTAGGCGAGCTGGTGGCGGCCAGAGAGGCGGCTTTTCCGTGCTCAGGAGAGATCAACCTTGAGGTGGCTGATCCCGCGGCTTTGCTGACGGCGGTGGAGGCGCGTTACGCACGCGACGCGCTGGCCTTGGAAAAGCTCGACGGCTTGGGCGTCGAATTTGCAGAGTGGCGTTTCAATTTGCGCATGTCTAACACCGAACCGGTGGTGCGTCTGAATGTGGAATCTCGCGGTGATCAGGCGCTCATGGAGAGGAAGACTGAGGAATTGCTTGCGCTGATTGACGGCTGAAAGGTCAGTCCGTATTAGCTGCCCGCCAGGCTTTTGCGGCAGCGAGCGTCGCGGGATCTATCTCGACCTCACCGTCAGTGCCACTCAGCACGCTTTGCATTTGCCCCGCTATGACCTTGCCCAGCTCCACACCCCACTGATCAAAGGGATTGATCCCTAACAGCACCGCCAGAAAATAGGTTTTGTGCTCATAGGCAGCGATCAGGGCGCCAAGACACTCTGGCGTAATGGCGTCCATGATGAGCAGCGAGTGACTGTGATTGCCCGGCAGCTCAAATTGGCGACTGGTCGACTCATCAAACCCGCGCTCCTCGCCCAGTTGGAGTGCCTCTTCGGGCGGCCGGCCGACCATCAGCGCGCGGCTCTGGGCCAGGGCGTGGGCGGCGAGCGCGCGACGCGCATCTTGATCACCCTCACCCGAGCGCAGTGGCAGGATGATGTCGGCACTGAAAGACCGCGTGCCCTGATGCAGCAACTGATAGTAGGAGTGCTGTCCGATGGTGCCCGCAGAGCCCCAGAGCACTGGCGCGGTGTCGTGTGCAATCGGTTCTCCCCATGAAGAGACACGCTTGCCGTTGCTCTCCATGGTCAGCTGCTGCAGGAAGTCCGGCAAGTGAGTGAGCCGCTGGGCATAGGGCAATACAACATGCGTGTTGGCGCCGATATAGTGGGTCTGCCACAGCTCCAACAACGCCATGGCCATCGGCAGATTCTCCGCGGGTGACGCGGCGTGGGTATGCATGTCGAGTGAGTGTGCGCCGTGCAAGAGGCGTTGAAAGCTTTGCCAGCCAAGCACCAACGCAATGCTGATGCCAACGGCAGACCACAGTGAATAGCGGCCACCCACCCAGTCCCACAGCGGGAAGCAGCGCTCCTGCGGAATATGCCAGTCACCGGCTTTTTCAACCTGGGTGGTTACCGCGATGAGATGCGCCCCCGCAGCCTGCCCGTGAATACCCCCGGCTTGTAGCCAGCCAATGGCGCGCTCGGCGTTGGAGAGGGTTTCCTCGGTCGACCACGACTTGGAGCAAATAATAAACAGGGTAGTCTCAGGGTTCAGTGGTGCCAGCGTGCTATCGAGATCGTCGGGATCGATGTTGGCGACAAAGTGTGCCTTGAGCGGCGTGACTTCGGAATGAAGCGCCTCGCAGACGAGCCGCGGGCCGAGATCGGAGCCGCCGATACCGAGGTTGACCACATCCGTGAAAGGTTGACCCGAGCTGCCTGTCGACGCGCCGCTGTGGATGCTGTCGACCAGCGCCGCCATCCGGACAAGTGTGTCCTCTACCTCTTTTGACTTTTCCGGGTGTTGATCGCGTGCGGTGCCGCGCAGCAATGTGTGCAGCGCGGGGCGGTGCTCCGAGGCGTTGATCATTTCGCCACCGGTAAGCGAGTCAAACGCCGAGGCGAGTGCCTGCTTGTCTGACAACTCGAGTAAAGTCAGCCAGGCGTCGTCATCCAGCAGATGCTTCGAGAAGTCTAGGGTTAACCCTGCAGCTTCGCAGCGATATCGGCTTGCGCGATCCGGTGTTGTGTCGAATAGCCCCTCGACGCGCCGCGACTTGACTGCCTTAGCCGACCGCATCAAGGAGGAGTGTAGCGCGGCGGGCGTTATGGTCATTAGCCTCGGCGGTCCACCGCTCTACCCGCCATCTCGCTTAATGCGACGGTTGCTTCACTCTGTCCCAGCGTCTCCAGCGCCGCCATCGCCTGATTTTGATGCTCAAGCGCGGCTTCCCGTGTTGCCTCGATACCACCGGTCCGTTGCACAACCGCCATGATGTCGGCGAAGGCACTGCCGTCCTTGTTGCGCAAGGTGTCAGCGACAAGACGCCGGTCATGCTCATCACCCGCTTTCATGGCGTGCAGCAGGGGCAGGGTGATCTTCCCCTCGGCCAGGTCGTCACCGACGTTTTTGCCGGTCTCGTCGGGGTCGCCGGCATAGTCGAGCAAGTCATCCGCCAGCTGGAAGGCAATCCCGAGGTGCATGCCGTAATCGTGTAGCGCATCGGCCTTAGCAGTGCTGGTGTTGTGTAGGAGCGCCGCGCCGTGGCAGGCAGCCGCAAATAGTGCGGCGGTTTTGCGGCGAATAATTTCCTGATACTGCTCCGCCTGGGTATCGGGGTCACCCGCGTGGACGAGTTGCATGACCTCGCCCGCAGCGATCGTATTGGTGGTTTCCGCCATGTGCGCCAACAGCGGCATGTTGCCGAGCCCGACCATCAGCTGGAACGCCCGGGTATAGATAAAATCGCCAACCAGCACGCTGGGGGCATTGCCGAATTCGGCGTTAGCGGTGGGCATGCCGCGTCTGAGCGTGGAGAGATCCACTACGTCATCATGAAGAAGCGTTGCCGTATGGATAAACTCCACTACCGCGGCAAAGCGGATATGGGCATCCTCGATGCCGCCCAAGGCCTTGGCAGACAGCAATACCAGCAGCGGCCGCATACGCTTACCGCCAGCTTTGACGATGTAATGGCCAATATTCTCAACCATCTCGACGTCAGACTGCAGTAGCTCGACGATGACATCATCAACCTGCGCAAACTCGGTCGCGACGCTGTCTTTGATGGCTACATTCACAACAGATCCCCCAATAGGCCAGCAAGTATAGGACGGCGACGCACTGCCCGCCACGCTCCATTGGCCCGACACGCAACGCAGAAACCTGCCAAGTCCGCCTCCGGGGCGGCTTTTGGGCGGTTAGAGGCTTATTTCTCACACTTGCGCTTCACCCCCTGAGCGCGTATCTTTCGCGCCCTTAGCCTGACCTTGTGGTTGGGTTTCGGTGCCTGAACTCTGCCCCGCGCCCGCGCGGTTCCCTTTGCGAGCAGGCTAACTGAGAGGAAAACAGCATGTACGCAGTAATTAAAAGCGGTGGCAAGCAGCACCGTGTTGAAGAAGGTGAGCAGCTCAAGCTTGAGAAGATCGAGGCCGCCACAGGCGAGACCGTCGAGTTCGACGAAGTCTTGATGATGGGCTCGGGCAGCGACGTCAAGATCGGCGCGCCACTCGTTGAAGGCGGCAAGGTGACGGCGGAAGTAGTGGCACATGGTCGTCACGAAAAAATTCGCATCGTGAAGTTCAATCGACGTAAGCATCACCGTAAAGAGACGGGACATCGGCAGTGGTATACCGAGGTCAAGATTACGGCGATCAGCGGCTGACAGGAGACACGAGAGATGGCACATAAAAAAGCAGGCGGTAGTACCCGTAACGGACGCGATTCCGAGAGCAAACGGCTCGGCGTCAAAGCCTATGGTGGTCAGGCAGTATCCGCGGGCAGCATTATCGTGCGCCAACGCGGTACGCGCTTTCACGCGGGCGAGAACGTGCGCGTGGGCAAGGATCACACGCTTTATGCCACCGCTGACGGCAAGGTAGAGTTTTTCAACGGCGGCCCGCAGAATCGCAAGCAGGTCCGTATCGTAACGGCGTAAACCGGGCGCCCAAGGATCAGAAAAACCTCGTCACCCGGCGAGGTTTTTTTTTGCCGCGGCGCCGGTAGACCTTTATCAGGCCAGATCATGAAATTTGTCGACGAAGCCACAATCGAAGTCACCGCCGGAAAGGGCGGCAATGGCTGTGTGAGCTTTCGCCGTGAAAAGTACGTGCCCAGAGGCGGGCCGGACGGCGGTGATGGGGGCGACGGGGGCTCGGTGTTGCTCGAGGGTGACGTGGCACTCAATACCATGATCGATTACCGCTACACCCGCCGCTTTCGCGCCGACAATGGCGAGGCGGGGCGCGGGCGAAACTGCTCGGGTAAGTCAGGTGAGGATCTGGTGTTACCCGTACCCCTTGGTACCACCGTATTGGATGAGGAAACAGGCGAAGTCCTGGGGGATATTCGTGACCCAGGTGCGCGCCTACTGGTGGCCCAGGGTGGCTTCCATGGCTTGGGTAACACGCGTTACAAATCGAGCGTGAACCGGGCGCCGCGCCAGAGCTCGCCGGGGACAGAGGGTGAGTCGCGCAAGCTAAAGTTAGAGCTCAAAGTGCTCGCCGATGTGGGCTTGCTAGGGCTACCCAATGCTGGTAAATCCACCTTTATTCGCGCGGTATCAGCGGCGACGCCCAAGGTGGCAGACTATCCCTTCACGACGCTGATCCCCAGCCTAGGCGTGGTAAAAGTTGATGCGCATCGCTCCTTTGTGGCGGCTGATATCCCGGGTTTGATCGAGGGTGCTTCGGAAGGAGCTGGTCTCGGTATTCGCTTTCTGAAACACCTGACGCGTAATCGGGTGCTGTTACATCTCGTAGATATCGCGCCTATTGATGGCAGCGATCCTGCCGACGCCGCTTGCTCTGTGGTGCGTGAGTTAGAGCGCTTCAGCCCGGCATTGGCGGCCAGACCCCGGTGGCTGGTGCTCAACAAAATTGATCTGCTAGATAGCGATGCGGTCGCCCGCTGCAGGGAGCGCGTTGTCGCGGCGCTGAACTGGCAAGGTCCCGTATACGAAATCTCCGCCGTGGCGCGGCGGCACACCGAGTCGTTATGCGGAGACCTGATGACCCATCTGGAGTCTCAGGCCGAGGCGCTGCGAGATGATTCCGACGCAGAAGAAGCCGAACATGCGGCGCAGGAGCAGATGCAGCAGGAAGCCCGCGAGCGCATCGCTGCGCTACAGGCCGCCAGAGCAGCGGCGCGGGCGCGGGCGCGCGACGGGTTTGATGATGGCTGTGATGATGACGACAGCGAAGTGGAAGTGGAGTACCGACATTGATCGAAGCGGTGCAACAAACTGATCGGCAGCGGCTTGCTGATGCCCGACGCTGGGTCGTTAAGGTTGGCAGTGCGCTGCTGACTAATGACGGACGTGGTCTGGACGCCTCGGTGGTCAAGGTGCTGGCAGATCAATTGGCCGCGTTGCGTTCGCGGGGCAGCGACGTCGTATTGGTGTCCAGCGGTGCGATTGTAGCGGGCCTCGCGCGCCTGAATCTCGCGGAGCGTCCCCTAGAAGTCCATCTGTCCCAGGCCGCTGCGGCGGTCGGGCAGTCCGCGCTGGTGCGCGCCTACGAGGAGCATCTCAGCCCCTACGGCGTGACCACAGCGCAGATTCTGTTGAGTCATGCTGACGTGCGCGCGCGTGACCGCTATCTCAACGCGCGCAGTACGCTAAGCACGCTGTTGGCGATGAACGTGCTGCCAATCGTGAACGAAAACGACACGGTCGTGACCGATGAGATTCGTCTTGGGGATAACGATACGCTGGCGGCACTGGTGGCTAATCTGGTAGATGCCGACGCCCTGCTGATTCTCACGGATCAGGACGGCTTGATGGACAGTGACCCCCGTCACAGCGCGGACGCGGCGCTCATCCAAACCGCAGATGTACACGACAGCGCGTTGGATGCGATTGCAGGCGCCGGCAGCGCGCTCGGTCGCGGAGGGATGGCGACCAAACTCAGTGCAGCGCGGCTTGCCGCCCGATCGGGCACGGCTACGGTCATCGCCAATGGACGGCACCCTGATGCTATTACGCAGGTAACCGGCGGCGCGTCGCTAGGCACTTTTCTGCAGACCCAACGCCAACCCCAAAGTGCCCGCAAACAGTGGCTGGCTAGCTTGCTGCACGCGCAGGGAAGCCTGGTGCTGGATGATGGCGCGGTGAAGGGCGTATCGGATCAGGGCCGGTCGCTATTACCGATTGGCGTTGTCAGTGTCGTGGGGGATTTTCAGCGCGGTGATGTGGTGTCCTGCCTCGACAGCGCAGGGCGGGAACGCGCGCGCGGCCTTGTGAACTATTCCAGTGAGGAAGCTCAGGCGCTGATCGGAAAGGCGTCTGCCGATATCGAATCCGTGTTGGGCTATCGGGGTGAAGAGGAACTGATTCACCGCGATAATCTGGTGGGGAGCTAGTATCGCTGCCTGCGCGGCCGCCGTGACCCAGCGCCCGCCCACTCATCTATCTAGCTAGCACGATGCACCCAACTTTTCGGCCAGCTGGTCGGTGAGCTGGGGATCTGGGTCCGCATTGAGCCAGCCGCTCAGCTCATCGTTGATCAGATCGGTCAGGGCGGCCAGATGGCCGTCTTGGGCATTGAGGCAGGGAATGTACTCGTAGCGCGCACCCCCTGCCTCGAGAAAAATGTCCCGGTTCTCCATGCCGATCTCTTCGATGGTTTCCAAACAGTCAGCGGAAAAGCCGGGGCATACCACTTGCACCGCAGTCACACCCTGGCCCGGGAGCGCCTCCAGCGTTTCGTCGGTATAGGGCTGCAGCCACTCCTCGCGGCCAAACCGCGATTGAAACGTGGTGATCATCTCGCTCCCTGACAAGTCCAGCTGCTCAGCAATCAGTCGAGAGGTTTTGTGGCATTGGCAGTGGTAGGGGTCACCCTCGAGCAGGTAACGCTTGGGCATACCGTGGTACGAAAGCACCAGTTTGTCTGTGCGACCGTGTGCTGCCCAGTGCGCGCGGATACTGTCTGCGACTGCGGCAATGTAGCGCGGATCGTCATGATACGAGCTGATAAAGCGCAAGGCGGGTAGCCAGCGTCTTCGCGTGAGGTCGCTACTTACCTCGTCAAATGTCGAACCGGTGGTGGGTCCTCCGTACTGGGGGTAGAGCGGCAGCACTACCATCTTTTGCACGCCTGCCTCAAACATTTCCGTCAGCACATCGGCGATGGCAGGCGAGCCATAACGCATGGCACCCCTAACCACAAAACGATCGCCATGTAGGCTTTTGAGTTGCTCCGATACTCCGGCGACCTGATCCTCCAGATGCGCGAGTAAAGGCGAGCCACGCTCATTCCAGACCGCGGAGTAGGCTTCAGCCGAGCGCTTGGGGCGCGTATTGAGGATGATGCCGTTGAGAATCAGCCACCAGATCGGTCGCGGTACCTCTACAACACGAGGGTCCCATAAGAACTGCTTCAAATACGGCTTCAGTGCCTTGGCAGTCGGAGCCTCAGGCGTGCCGAGATTGGTCAGCAGTATGCCAATACGCGGCACGGTCGCATGCTGATAATCGGACTGGCCGAGGTATTTCATAGTGGGTTCCTGAGCGCTGTCTGTGTGATCTGCGCGGCTCAGTACAAGATCACACGGGCCGCGATTGTACCTTATACGCGAATTGACTCGTCTCTGATCAATGCGTAAAACGAGGGCTCTCCGGACCTGAGTCCGGCGTACCTCAAAGGTAATGACAGGACCTGATCATGAGTCTCGATTTCGACAGCGCACGCCTACCGAACCCGCATTTTAACGAGGAACACGACGCCTGGCGGGCTGCCATGCGGCGCTTTATTGATACCGAGGTGATGCCCTATGCCGACGACTGGGATGAAGCTGGTGCTATTCCCACTGAGCTATGGCCCAAGGCGGCGGAGGTCGGTCTGCTGGGGCTGGGCTATCCCGAACAGTTTGGTGGCACGCCAGCGGACAGCTGGCATTCTTGGATTGTGAACGAAGAGCTCTCGCGAGTCGGTGTTGGCGGTATCAGTGCCTCGCTGATGGTGCATGGCATCGGCTTGCCCCCAGTGCTCAATTGGGGACCAGAGTGGATGCGGGCGGAGGTGGCTCCTCCCGTCCTCAAGGGAGAGAAGTGGATTTCCCTGGGGATCACCGAGCCTGGCGGTGGCTCTGATGTGGCCAATCTCGCCACCACCGCAGTGCGGGACGGCGATCACTTCGTGGTCAGCGGCAGCAAGACTTACATCACAGGTGGCATGCGCGCCAACTGGGTATCAACCGCGGTGAGAACGGGCGGTGAGGGTGCTGGCGGCGTTTCCATGCTGTTGATCCCCACCGATGCTGAGGGGTTCTCGCGCACCCCGCTGGATCGCAAGATGGGTTGGTGGGCCTCGGATACCGCCACCCTCTACTTTGACGAAGTGCGCGTCCCGGTCGAGAACCTTATTGGTTCAGAAAATGAGGGCTTCAAGGTCATCATGACCAACTTCAACAGTGAGCGTATGGGCATGGCCGCGGCCATGGAGGCCTATGCGAGAGTCTGCCTTGAGGAGGCGGTTGCCTGGGCTACAGAGCGCAAAACATTCGGCAAGCGTCTGGCCGATCATCAAGTGATCCGCCATAAAATCGCGCAAATGAAACAGCAATTGAACGCCACGCAGGCCTATATCCGCATGTGTTACGAATCGATCGAGGCGGGTACGCCCAACCCGGGAGACATTGCCTTACTCAAGGTTCAGGCGAGCGAAGTCATGGAGTTCTGCGCGCGAGAGGCCATGCAAATT
>Ga0163109_10002515_pt1 | contig 14284 bp, 16 predicted proteins | sample CRUFie1St13metaG_FD_108704 | JGI IMG/M metagenome (GOLD analysis project Ga0163109, IMG submission 108704) | Marine microbial communities from the Costa Rica Dome - CRUD Field 142mm St13 metaG | ecosystem: Environmental > Aquatic > Marine > Oceanic > Photic zone | place: Costa Rica: the Eastern... | reverse complement strand
CCCCCAGACAATTCGTCCGGGTAGACGTCGGCAAATTTTTCCAGACCAACAAGCTGAATCCATTCTAGCGCTTCACGATTGGCCTCAGCATCGCCAAGTCCCTGATTGCGCAAGCCGAACATGACGTTTTTCTTAACGGTAAGCCACGGGAATAGCGTGTATCCTTGGAACACCATGCCACGGTCTGGTCCCGGCGCATCGACGGGGTTACCTTCCAAAAGCACCTCCCCATTGGAGGCCGATTCCAGCCCGGCCAGAATTCTGATCAGAGTAGACTTGCCGCAGCCGGAGGGCCCGATGACCGTCACGAACTCGCGTCGATGAACACGGAAGTTCACACCCTCAAGCGCTGCCACCGGACCGTTTACCGATTCAAAGGTTTTGCCAAGTTCGGAGACTTCAAGGATCACGTCGCGTCGCTTCAAGTCGTCAAACCGGGCCTTGACTGTCTCACTCTGAGCGAGATAACTTGGCAATTTAGGGTTGACCATGTTCATATAATCACACCTGACTCAAGCTTTGTTGCTCGCTCGTTCCCATGGAAAGAGTCTCTTGCCCAGTTTCGCGAGCACGACGTCAGACAATAACCCGATAATGCCAATCATGATTATCGCGGCGAACACATTGTCGAAATTCTGATACCGCGCCTGCTGTGTAATAAACCAGGTTATACCCGAACTGGTGCCAATGAGTTCAGCAACAATGAGATAGGTCCAGGCCCAGCCCAACAGGATCCGCTGATCTCGATACAGCTGTGGCAGGATGCCGGGTATGACAACCTTAAACAGAAGCTGCCTGCGGTTCGCGCCAAGGGTAAGCGCCGCTTCCAGCAGTGAGATGTCGAGCTGTCTGGTTGTATTGGCGATAACCAGAACCTGCTGGAAAAAAGTTCCTATGAAGATAATGGCGATCTTAGGACCATCATAAATACCGAGTATAGCGACCGCCAGTGCGCCGAAAGCCGGCGCGGGCAGATACCGGAAGAACTCAACAAACGGCTCCTGGATTCTGGATACGGCTGCGAAGGTACCGCATAAAATGCCCAGTGGGACGCCAACAACAGATGACAACATGAAGCCCCAGAAGATAATCTGAATGCTGTGCCAGAGACTCTGATGTAGCCACTGCTCACTGCGCCGCTGTGGCTCTGTAGTGAAAGAGGTATAAAACGCAATCGCCACTTCGTGTGGTGCTGGCAAATAAACCGGATTTGCGCGCACACCGTCAGGGAGACTTCCCCCGACGGCTCGCTGTCGTTCGAGCTCTTCGTTGAACGCGGCGCGCTCTATTTGCATCCCTTCCTGAAAGTAACTGACGGAGCCGGGTTCCGTGATTTCGATGTTTGGATGCCAGATGAACGGCGTGTAACTCACCGTTGCCCACAGCACAAGGGGTAAGAGAAACGACAGAGCGGTGAGCGCTCTCTCTCGCCTGGACGACAGCGCAATACGGGGAGCCAACCAGGCAGAAGAACTCATTATGCGAACCGGTAATCCAGACTACAGACCGAGAGTAAAAGTCGCATCTATGTAGGCATCAAGATTTTGGGGCTCACGGTAGACGTTATATTTGCGATTGAATGCATCGGAGATCCGGGAAGAGCCGAGCAAGGAATCGAATCCTTCGGTCTGCTGAAAATATCCTTTTGCCTCTTCCAGTGTCAGCAACTTAGTGCCCGCAAGTAGCGGCGCGTATTGATTAGGAGTGAGTCCCACCCGTGCCGCCATGATGGAGATGGCATCTGTCGAGGTAGCCGGATCAAGGATGTAATCCACCACCCGGTACCAGACTTCAACCACCTTGGACCAGTCTTCCCGATTGGCGTACAGACTCCTCGGTGAGACTGCCAGCACATCGTAGATTAGCCCCGGCTGGTCGCTGGACGTGTAAATTGCGGTGGATCCGGGTACCCTGCTGAGGCTTTGGCCAGAGTTCGGCTGCCACGCCACAATCGCATCGACATCACCGGACGCTAGTACCTGCGGAGCCTCATTGGTCGGGATGTTGACTAGATCAACATCGGCCTCCGTGAGACCCACACTTTCTAACGCATCCAGCAGCAAAAGGTGACCGACAAACCCAATTTCAACGCCGACTCGTCTGCCCTTCAAATCGCCGACGGACTGAATCCCGGGAGCAGCCACTACCATGTCGTTCCCGTTGCTGTAGTCTCCCACCAGAATCATCACTGCCTGAGCACCGGTAGAGCCGGTCACCAGTGTATCTCCATTGGTCATAGTTACTGCGTCGAGACGGCCGGCGGCAAAGGCCTCCATCGAGGCAGCGTAGTCGAACCACTCAAACTCTACCTCAAGCCCCGCTTCCGCAAACCACTGCTTTTCAACAGCAACTTCCCAGGCTACCCAACCGGGCCAGTCGCTGTAACCAATGACTAGAGGATTGGCAAATGCCGACATTGTCAAAGACGCGCCAAATAAGGCCAGATATAGACGGAGCAGTTGTGACTTGTAAAAGCTATGAAACATGTCTGAATCTCAAAAATTATACTGAGTAACATCCATGCAACCGTCATGCCAGAGCAGTTTTTTTCCTGTACTGCACAGTTTTAGGGCTCAAAGGGCACATATAAGTGCTTTGAGTCCACTAAAAAACGCCTCTTCTTGGTGCGCTTTATGATCGCCATGCCTCTGCTGCGAGAGGCTTTAATTGTGGGTCCGTAACTCACTGAATTAATTGAATTCATTGCCGATTAAGAAAAGGCTCCACAGCTCAGCATGCACCGAATTGGTGAAGATAACTCTGTGGCAACTTGGCGACTTTCTTGCATGTCTCCTTGCATTCTGACTAATGCGATGATGTTACCCGGAGAAGTTTGGTATGAGCGATTTGTTACACGACAATCCTAATCAACTGGTGCTGGCCCAAACCAAACAAGCATCTTGGACTGCTCGCGACTGGATGTGGGCACTGCCGCAACCGGTGTTGGTTCTTGGAACGTCTGTTTTAGTGGCCGTCATGGTGGCAAGCGACTGGGCAAACCGAGAGCTGTTTTCTGCAATCATGTTGGTCCTTCCAATACCCTTGATGATCGTTGCGGAACGGATCTGGACTAAGCGTACCGATTGGCTACTTGAACCGAAAGAAATGATCGAAGATGCCGGCTGGATTGCTGCCGGTTATTTCATCTGGGTCCCGCTTTACAGCGACTACTACCAAACCCCCATTTCGGAGGGCTTTAAAGCGGTACGGGATCTGTCACCGCTAAGCGTGGCCCTGGAGCCAGGTTCCGCCACTGGACTCCTGGGTAGTGCCATGCTGATCATGCTGATATCCACGTTCATCTATTATTGGCTTCACCGCATCCAGCATGAGTCGCTTTTCTGGTGGCGGATCCACGCTACACATCATCACATCACCAAGATGGGGTGCATGCGGGGCGACCGGACGCACCCGCTCGAGTGGGCGACTTTACTGCTTGCTACTCCCGTCGCCCTTGCGGTTTTAGGAGCAAGCGACGGTGTTATGGCAGTAGTCGGATCGTTTTCTATCTGGACCAGCACACTCAACCATGCAAACTTGCCTTTAAAATCGATGCCGGTGTATGACTGGATATTCGCTACAGCACAGCAGCACCACGTTCATCACGCGTACGAACGCCGTCAAGCCGATTCCAATTATGGCTGCATGCTCATTTTGTGGGACAGGGTGTTCGGAACATATTGCGCCGACGAGTCCGAAGGGAAAACTGGCGCGGGAAAGTGCGTTCCACTTTCGATCAAGGATCAGCTTGCACTAGCCTTTTATTCTGACGACAAGCTCAAGAGTTTGTAACCGAATCGCCACGCTAGACGCTGCGCAATTTTAGTAAACCGGCGCACAGCGTGATCGGTCGGAATTTATAGCGTATCCCATTCATTCCAATCTATAGACCGACCGGGGAACGCTATGTTGTTAAACGGCCAGGACGTTGACATCCAGGTTTGAACCCAAGCATACAGGTCTGCGTCAAACCCAGCGTCAAATTCTATTTGCGTGACCCACATCAATACTTCCGCGTCGAAGGCCGACTTGCTGGAAGGTCGGATGTAGATGCAACCGCGTTCGCGAGTGCCATCAGGCGTCAGAACGGCGTAGGCAAACGATTGCCGCTCATTAAAGCGCGCCTGCTCAGTTAACATATCCTCCATGGCAGCTTCGTGATCGATATCCTCTCGAGGCCAGTCGGTGCTTCTAGTAAATGTTGCCTGCAAATGCGCTATTGAAGACATATAAGCCTGGTAGTCTTGATCAACGACATCAGGTCCGAGCGGCACAAGCTTGAAGGACTCCGTCTCAACCAGAACTGGCACTTCAAAATCATGGGGCACAAGCACGGCGCTGCCGGACCTGTCTTCTTCAAGCTTTTTTGTCTTGAGAAATTTGGCGTATCCATCAGTCATAGCGCGCGCACAATCGCCTGGCGTCACCCGCAGCCCATTTTCGCGGCGACAGGGTCCGGCCATAACTTCCGGCATATTTTCTTGAACCCATTGTCGGGCTTCGTAGTAGATAGGCTGATCGTTGGAACTGGTTTTTACATCAACGATATTCTCGCCATCGAATGATAGATGGAATGTGTCCGTCACATTAAACCCCGTCTCGAGAGCAAGCACCGGATCGTCCTGCACCGTAATGGCGCAATCAATCTGATCGCTCGCCATGAGCGTGCAGGGAGTCCGGTCTATCACGAGGTAATTGCCGCCTTCAGCCCACGCCTGATAGTCCAGCAGTTTAGCCTGTGCGTCTCCTGCGGTGTTCAGAATAGGACGTAGCCGCTCAGTCTCAAATGAATAAAAAGCATCAATCATTGATTCGGCTTTTTGCAGCTGTGTGGCCTCATTGCTGTCTGAGCTCAACTCCCGGGAGCAACCTATCAGGGCTGAAAAACAGCAACCTAAGATCAGAATCCGAATAAGGTAGGTAGACCAATTTGACATAGCATTCACTCCAAAACTGTAATCACTGAATGATGACAGGCTGGCCAAACCGAATGCCGCCCAAACATGGGGGTGCCTCAGACTTTGGCTAATTGCCATCTACTCAATCTGAATGACTGCAAGGATTATACCGAAAAGCCGACGACTGAACGCTGAACGGCAGAGATGCGAGTCCCGAATAGGGCTATCGGTTATGAGAACCGTCACAGAGCGGCATGTTCTCTGTTTTCTTGCAGCCGCAGAAGTACACTTTTCTTGAATCCTCTGCCTTGAAAGCCACGGGCGTGAACTCAGTCCCCTTATGCGATCCAACGCAGAAGAGTTGGTTGGCGCTCTTGCCGCAGGCGCACCAGAAGTAGGTTTTACCTACCTCGCATTCGACTGCGTAAGGCGCGTTTTGAGGGTTGACTGCGTTCGACATAATTTCTCCTGTTATGACAACGTCTACGATGTGCAGTTTATGAGCGCACGCATCAAAACAATATCGGGATTCAGCATTAAACAAGCGATGCAGATAAACGGCCTATAAACAATTTATTTTCTGTGCCCCGGTACAATCCCGCTGGGTTGCGTATATGCAGAGAAATATTTTGTGCGCTAAATCAGTCCTCTAGACACTGATCACGCCGATTGACTACAGGCTTTTGAGGCGTTCGTCAGAGTAAAAGGCCAACAACAGCTGGTCTTTGATGGAAAGGCGAACACCCTTACCTGCGCCAGAAGGACCTACTTCAGCATCGCCGCAATAGGTGCCGAAGACGCGGTCCCAGAAAATGATGTCACAACCGTAGTTGGAATCTGCTTGGCGGCGCTCCAGAGCATGATGACAATGATGTTGCTGCGCTGTAGCAAAGAACCAGTCCCACACAGGCATAGACACCATAGGCAGGTTGGCATGGTTAAACTTGCCATTCCACATACCGAAGGCAGCTGAAACGATAAATACCTCATCGCTTGCACCCATAAGGGCTAGGGCCATTGGGGTTCCAAGGCCCAGCGCCAGATATTCAAGCGGATGGGTACGATTGCCACGCATAGCGCTCATCTTCGTAAGGTGGTGATGGGTCGCATGTATTCGCCACCAGAACAGGGACTCATGCTGAATGCGATGTAGCCAGTAGTAGAAGAAGCTGGAAGTAAATCGGATAACCAGCATTGCGCCTATAAGGCCAAGTACTGTGTTTGGCTGGAACTCAATCTGCAGCGGAGACATATCGCGGAGGGCGAGGAATCCCTCAGAAACGGGTGTGCGATACAGGTCGGAAATAATGGGTCCCCAAAGTAATCCACCTGAAGCCATCCAGAACACGTCTTCCGCCATTTCATCCGGTTTGAGTAGCCAGGATTGCTTCTTTGCCCAAAAACGCTCGGCGATCAGGAGAAGGGGCGTAGCAGAGACTGCGACGAACAGTGTCCAGACTCGGTAATATTCCCCGCCCCACTCGTTGACCACCATGGCGGCCACCAGCAATACGGAGCCGGCGACCAGAAGTGGTTGGGGCAATGCCCAGAGAATGGAACTTCTGTCCCATGTAACCTTGCTTCCCTCGGTGACGATTCCTTCCTCGGTTCGCACTATTGGTCTGCCCGAGGGTCCGGTCTCGGGAACTGAGTGATCCGCCGGGCTGATTAGGTCGAACGGATTCACGGATTGATCAGTCATTACTGCTGCTCCTAGGCTTCGGGCCGATGGCTGGAGAAAATATGTTGATCATGATGACAGCGGTTCATCTAGCAGGCTTTTTTTTCGCTGCAGGTGCCGGTGACCGACCACTTAACGTCTCCGCGATCGATCTTTGGAGTTAGAATGTATGTCACACCGTCCAAATCAGATTCATCCTTCATCCAGGTCGCAATGATCCGGCCATCAATCACGGATATGCCGTGATCCTCTTTGGATGCAATCACTTCGTCGGGTAATCCGGCTATGCCGCTTTCAAAGCTATTGAGATTGACCGCTGGATCCGAAAGTATCGCTACCTCTATTAAATCTTTAATCGGCTCAATCAAATCAGTAAGTTCGCTATAGCGAAACGTGTTGTTCAGATCCTCATATCTGTCAAGATTTCTCACCATAGAAATAACTATTAGCGCAAACATAACGCCCGCTAATGCGAGGCTGGCAATACGTTGCTGATCAGACTGTGTTCGACTGATAACCACCGGCTGTTGGAACTGGCCAGAGCATTCAGTCGAATTGTGCATTTTGCTCATATGTTGGATTTGATTCTGCGCTACAATGCTGGCCTGCATCGCTGCGGGAGTTGCTGTTTGGTTGGCTGAGAAGTCGGATCATATGCCGTCTGGAACGTCTAGGCCTTCTCAACGGGAGAACCGCCCGGCCTCTCGCCGACGCCGTCACCCAAATTTAGAGAGCTAAGTTGTGCTACGCTCCAGGCCATCAGCACAACAACCAGCGCGCCGATGAGTTTGTTGCGACCTTCGATTTCGAGATATCCCCAGATGGGGATGCAGACAGCGATCAGTGCAAACCCCATAGCTAAAGGGGGTATTTCTCTCCCGCCGAACGCAACAGTGCTCTTCATATTGATTCGTGACAGGAGGGTTTCAACCTTGCCGATCAGCTTGTTCCAAATTCCCATTTCTAATTACGCCTTGTTTTGAGACAAAAAACACCGGGAAGCACCAATACTGTGCGCTTTTTCCGCGTACAGGGCCCGCATCGGATCAAATTTTTGAACATAGTCTTTGAAGCAATAAGTGTGCCGGCTCTAACCGTCACAATGGTCAGTGTGTCTGGAGGTATGCCTTATCTGCGGGAATGCACCCTGGCGCTACCAATCGGAAATACGACACACCGGCCTTTCAACTTGCGCTACGCCACCAGCTCCTGCCGAAGTCAAGCAAAAAGGCTGCAATCCTCAACCTTTCAAAATAGGCGGTGATGTGATGCATTTAGACGAAGAAAATAGCTGCACAGTGCGAATGCGTTTGAAACGATTAGAATTTTGTAAATACAACGCTATCCGGGTGCGAAAGTTGCATGTCTACAGGCGCCCCGGGACATGGCAAGTAGCGACTCATAGATAAAACAGGAGAACGTTTTATGACAGAACCGCAGACACTGCACCGGCAGGGTGGGCTCACGACCTCTGAGACGGTTGTTTATCCAATGATCGCGTTTCTCCTGGTCGGTGTTGCTTTTGGCTTTTATCACAATTCAAGGATTGACGACGCTGTGTCCGCCGCTGTTGATCTGGGGTTGAAACAACAGGTACTGATTGAAGAGTATTTTGAGCTTTACGGCGAGATGCCGCAGTCGGAAGCAGACCTCGAGATGAATTCTTTCATCCCAGAGGGCATCCTCACGGGTCTGGACTACCGGGCCGGAGAATTTGGGGTACCTGCCGCCGATAAGCAACGCATTGGTACGCTCAGAGCTCTAGTAGATATGACAGAATTCGGTACACGATTTGAAAACATCGAATCCGGCTTTCTGCTGATCGCGCGAGCGCAGGAAGACGATTCCATCATCTGGGAATGTATGGCGGATAGGGTCACCGTAGATGCCCTTGGCAAGCGCTATCTGCCAGAGACCTGCAGTGGAGGGGAAGAAGACGAAGATAAGCAGGGGGATACCGCAGACGACGAACTGGACGAATGAAAGGGAAGGGAGAACCGCACCGGTTTATGGGGCTCTCTTAAGACGCGGGACTCCAAAGTACTGAGATATGCAGTCTGTGTATTTGGTGTTCTCAACTGTGAGGGTTCTACCAGAGGCATAACCATCTTGAGATCCCATTAGACCAAGCGTAATGAATCGCATTCCTTGGTGCTATCAGCAAGTCTGGAGGGGGGGTCAAAGATCTGTACTTACAGCTTCTTTTTCGTATTGAAAAGAACAAATGCTATAGAAGGTTTTTGCCTGGAAGATCATGGTTGATCTTAAAGTCCTGATAACTTCCTGGAATTTCTCATCGACTGAGGTCATGCAGCCTTTGTTTTCGCACTTTATAGTTGAAGTAATTTCTCCGTTTTGACCTATAAAAGTATTCATCCCAACTATTCCATCTATAGATAAACATTCATTTAGGCATGTGTTGATATAACTGTTTGCGATCTTTGCCTGATCGAATGTTTGGAATTTAACTTCAATTACGTAAGACAACATTTACATATTCTCTATGAGTTGTATTTGATTATCCAAGTAACTCTCGTCGATTTTTACTACTCGCCTATTTTTTCTGCTTTCAAATATCTCTTCTTTAACCGCTGTCCAATCTTTGGAAAATTTTATTTCAGTACCTGAGCGTTCGATTACCCCACTTGCAAATAGCTTCTGTTTCAACTCTCCCTCGAGCTCAAGTCTATTTTCGCCCTCTCGAAAGTTTAAGCAGAAGAGGAGGTCATCTACGGTCAGCCCCGCGAATTTATTAGCGACTCGGGCCAGGATATTTGTTAAGTACTCAACGTCTTGACTAACTTTTTCCTTTGAAAGTTCTAACTGATGGGCGATTCTTCTAGCGAGTTTGTCAAAAACACCCATAAGTCCGGCTTCAATATGTTGCGGCTCATAATCAATTAAACACAGTGTGCCCATGACGTTCCCGCGTTTTGAGATCAATGGAAAACCGGCATAGAACCTTATATTTGGTTCGTTTGTGACCATCGGATGATCATGAAAAAGAGTATCTTTTTCGAGGTCTTCAATAATTGTTGGCTTGTGACTGAGTAATGCGTACTGACAAATCGTCATTTCCCGTGGAGCTGATCGGATAGTTTGGAAAACTTCATCAGGCAAACCGAAACCACACAATGACCATTGGGTAGAAGAATCGATAATGTTTATTACCGACAACCTGCAATTCGCCAGTTCAGCTGCGAGTGAAACATAATCATAGTATGACTGCTTTTGATCTGTACCCATCACTGCAAGGGCTTCGACTTCAGAGACTCTATCTTCTTCTGCAGTGGGTAAAGGGGCAGGTTTAAAAGACATAAATACACACCTAAAGACATCTTTGAGTAAACACTTCAGAAGACTACGAGAGGAGCCATAATTTTTCAATCCCGCTGAATCGTGCTAACGGGCTCTATTCAATAGGGTAAGCATCCTAGTCAGCTCTGTCAGACCGTGATTTTTCTTTGCAGGGAGCGGCCCGTGCAAGGGGTTAGATGATCTAGGGCAAAATTGTTCATACATCCATAGTTATATCGTAAATGGTTCGCTGGATGAGTTGCAGACTAGCGACACGTATATTGTTGTTTTAGTTCGTAGGCCCGCCAGGACTCGAACCTGGGACTCACGGATTATGGGTCTCTCGCAGACATACACCTACAACTTATCTCAACAGCCTGCGTCACGAAAATCAATATAACATCACTGCTTCACTATTGGCTATTGAGCCCATTAGCTGTGCTGTGTTGTGTCGCAACGGTCCAAATGTGCTCCAAATACATCGTTTTCTAAAAGATAAACTTGGTCTCAGCAGTCTTCACCCGCGGGGCGCTCCCCTTTTGGTGCGCTGTCTTGGAAGATGCGGTGTGAGGAATAATCTCTGGATCGTTCCTCACGAACAACATCAAAAAATTCCTTGCTTTGGATTGCTAGTTTGTTAGCTTCATGACAGTGGCATTGATACGTTCAAGTTTTTGTTGCTTACCTCACAAAAAACTCATGCCATTCCAATTTCCTTAATGATGTATTCCCAGGAGAAAACAAATGAAATATTTAGTATGGCTAGCTGTTTTTGGTTTGGCTTCAACTTGTGCTTTTTCAGACCATCACGAATTGAATTTGGAAGCGAAACAATCGCGCACTGAATTGAATATCACCTCTATTCAACTTGGTGAGGACTTAAGTGTCGTCACTGCTGAAGGCGAGACTGGTGAGTACGGAAGGGTGTACGTTACTTATTACTTGACCTATGACAGAGATGGTTCTGGTGGTTCTTTTACTATGCAAGGCCGAGGCTACGTTGATACTGATACCATGTTTTCTGGATCAGGTGCAGGCAGGTGGACTAGGGACGGGCACTTAGTAAGAATGACACAGATATTGACAATTTCAGATGGTTCACAAAATCTTGATGTTATAGTGATAGACCCTCTCAACCGCACGCTCACAGCTGATCTGTATGCGTTGCGTAATTAGAACCTAATTTGAGGGTTCACTTAATATATTTAAAATTAACTTTTCTACTGCAAGAGTTTTCAAGTGTTGGATTATTCTTGTATTACTCAAGCGAGCTTTACATTTTTTGGATATCCAAGATGAAAAAATGCATCATTCTCATCATTACGTTTTTGCTTAGCAATGCATCACTTGCGGCTGTGTATATGATCGATTTTAAGTGCGAGCCAGAAGCTTATGAAACTTTTGCTTCTTTGACGATGGCTGAGTTAGATGCTCAGTTCCTGTCTGGTTCTACCAAGCTTGCCCGTTACCACGATCTTACGACTGGAAGTGGGATAGTTCTGGTAGAAACCGAGGATCCTACTCTTGTCATGCAACACGTATACGGATGGATTGAGGTATGCGAAGCAACTATTACACCTGTTGTTGATGACGAAGGCGCACAAGAGGTGTTGAGTCGATAACTTTAAAGAGAGTGATTGGGCGGGCGGGTATTTGTTCGCCCACGCTCTTCATCGAAATTCTTCCCCACCAATAAGAAAGAAACGTAAGTCTCCAGGCAAGCCCGCATCTTTCCGGAGAGGCACAACAATTCAGACGGTCTAAGTTTGATTGAAGCCTTTACCTCGTGTTGGTCGAGGCCCAGTCGACATTACAAAATTAGCGAGCTATTCTGTGAGGAGTTCTCTACCGAACCTGCTCCCGAGGTGCCATTATGAAGTTTTTAATCCTTTCTTTGACATTTCCGATAGTAATACTTTCCGGTTGCAGCCAGGATTCCCGGTTGGAAAAATCGGCTATGCCAACTGCTGAAACGTTGGAGCAAGCAGCTATCGATAAAGTGCAGATTCCGCACTACAGCATCGAAGATTTTATGAACAGCACCCGCTATAGCGGTGCTAGTTTTTCAGCAGATAACAGCAAGTTGTTGGTAAGCAACAACAGTACGGGCATCTTTAATGTCTATGCCATTGCGGTTGACGGAAGTGAAACAAAGCAGCTCACTTTTTCAGAAAGCGACGCGATGCTCGCGATTTCATACTTTCCGGAAGATGAGCGGTTTCTTTATACAGCCGATCAAGGTGGTAATGAGCTGAATCATTTGTATGTGCTAGAAATGGACGGATCAGAAATCGACTTGACACCCGGGGAGAATCTCAAAGCCTCTTTTACTGGTTGGTCAGGAGATTACAAATCGTTCTTCGTTCAGACCAATGAACGAGATCCCCGCTTCTTTGACGTCTATGAATATCAGTTAGCTGAGGGTTATCCAAGGGAGATGATATTTCGAAATGAAGAAGGCTATTTCCCAGCTCAGGTTTCCCCTGATGGCCGGTATCTTGCGTTGGCTGAATTGATCACAGCTGACAATAACAACCTCCACTTGCAGAACCTGACTAATGGAGAACGTACGCTTATTACCCCACACGATGGTAATGTAAGTTCGGCGCCGAGTGACTTTTCACCCGACGGTGCGTCGCTCTACTACACCACTGATGAAGGCAGTGAGTTCCAGCAGCTCATGCGCTATGACATTAGCAGCGGTGATAAAGAAGTAGTATTGGCTCTTGATTGGGATATTTACTATGGCGTTTTCTCTAGAGAGGGAAATTACTTCGTTGTGGCAGCTAACGTGGACGCGCGAACTGAACTGATAATGTTCGATGCCTCTACTATGGAGCAGATACAAGCGCCATCGATCGATGGTGCAAATGTCACCGATGTTCAGTTTTCCCACAACGATGAACTTATTGCGATGTACGGCAGCAGTAGTCGCTTTCCGAGCGACTTGTTTGTAGCAAGTTCCCGTATGGAAGCTCCACCTTTGCGATTAACCAATAGCCTCAATGCTAATATCGACGCAAACTATCTTGTGGACGCAGAAGTGGTGCGTTTCGTTTCGTACGATGGTGTCGAAGTGCCAGGCATTCTCTGGGTGCCACATGGAGCAGATGAAGATAATCCCGCTCCAGCCTTGGTTTGGGTGCATGGCGGCCCTGGGGGCCAGACTCGAGCGACATATAGTGGTCTTATTCAGTACCTCGTGAATCATGGTTATATGGTCTATGGAATTAACAACCGGGGCAGTTCGGGTTACGGCAAAACTTTTTACGGAATGGACAACAAGCGCCACGGCGAAGCCGACCTCGGCGATGTAGTGGCTAGTAAGCAAATGCTTATTGACACCGGCGTCGCTGATCCTGATAAGGTTGGCATTATCGGCGGAAGCTATGGTGGTTACATGGTTGTGGCTGCGCTAGCTTTCGAGCCGGATGTGTTCAATGTCGGTGTCGATATCTTCGGTGTGACTAACTGGCTGCGGACCCTGGAGAATATTCCGCCTTGGTGGGCAGCGCAAAAAGATGCGCTCTATGACGAAATGGGTGATCCGGCCGTTGACAGAGAGCGACTAGAGCGAATATCCCCCTTATTTCATGCTGAGAATATTGTTAAGCCTATGATCGTACTGCAGGGCGCTAACGATCCCCGTGTACTGCAGATTGAATCAGATGAAATGGTCGCCGCCGTGCGCCGCAATGATGTTCATGTGGACTATATCGTCTTTCCTGATGAAGGCCATGGTTTTCGCAATCGAGAAAACGAGGTAAACGGATATCGATCTATACGGGAATTTCTGGATCGATATTTGTAGCACTGGCAATCGCAATACTAAGGAGAAAGCCATGTACAGTCTGATTTATGTCGCATTGCTCGCCGGGACTTTGCCAGTTCTATCGGCTCTGGCCGACGAAAGCGGTTTCATCATCATCCCAAGCGCGAAATAAACCGAGTGCTTCTGCAGGGCCTGGAAAGACTGGCTGAGGGCCGAGCCGGGCTGGAAATCCAGCACATACTCAGCGAACTTTGGCACTGTTGTTTCCAGATGTACCGTTATGAATCGATCCCACTGCATGTGGAAGTCAATTCGCTGCCTGCTAGCACCAATGATGATTACGTTAGAGCACATTCATGATTCTCTGAACCAGTGTTTGTTTGAGGGCTTTGCGAGTTGATGACGGGCGGTTCAATTTTGAGAGGAGACCAAACAGATTGACTAGCAGTTTTTCTAGGCGAGAGGTTGATTCAAAGAAATCTCATGACTCTACAAATGTGAGCAAATCTGTCTTGGGCGCGTCTATTGATACAGCTGTGTTCTACGGTAGTTCGGGCTTATTGTTGATTATCACTGCGGGTTTCATGATGCGCCCCGGATCAAGCGCGTTGTTCCTTGACGAGCTTTATGTCTTTG
>Ga0163109_10002514_pt1 | contig 14288 bp, 15 predicted proteins | sample CRUFie1St13metaG_FD_108704 | JGI IMG/M metagenome (GOLD analysis project Ga0163109, IMG submission 108704) | Marine microbial communities from the Costa Rica Dome - CRUD Field 142mm St13 metaG | ecosystem: Environmental > Aquatic > Marine > Oceanic > Photic zone | place: Costa Rica: the Eastern... | reverse complement strand
CTAAGAAAATCTTTATTTTCATCAAAATCATCATAGTATGGTTTGGAATTGAAATTTGTTAGTAATTTTCTAGTCATATTAAAAACCCTTTTATTATTATAATACTATTTATACTAGAATTCAAGTATTATTTTTATATCTTCAACTTGACTAGCATCTCTCTGTATACTTCTTCTCTGTTCAACAAATATAACATCACCAGAATCTTCCATTAAACCTACATTCTCAATACTGTCTATTGAGCTTATCACTGCTCCCGAGGATGAAGATAGTGGGGTGGATAAACTGAAATCTTCAGATGAACCAACTATTCGAATTTTTTTATTATTATTAACACTATCATCTAAAACGTCTACAATGGTTGCATTAAGAAATTTACCATTACCTTGATCTTGACTTAATGTTTGGTCAAACCCAAGACTTCCGGAAGTTTCATCTATATTTGAAATAGAAACTACTAGCGTTTTACACTGTATATAAGCATCATCAGAAGCATCTGTTCCGTCTGATTTCTTCGGATGTCTAATCAAACTTATTTGTCTGTAATCATTATCTACTGGAAAATCATATTCATTATATTGGAATCTAGTATTGATCATTATAAAAAATCCACCAAGTTCTTTTATAGCATCGCTTCCGTGACCTCCAACTGGAGGAATCATAACGTCAAATTTAGCGTCAGTGTTTGAGACTCCGTTAGCATTTACAAACGTAACAGAAGCTGAAGTGTAATCAGAACCACCATTTAAAATTTTTACTTTATCTATTTGATCGGTACTAGAACCTAAAGATGGAGAACCCATAATTGGGATCGCTACAGCGCCAGATCCATCACCTTCAATTTTAACTGTAGGTAATATTTTAAAAGATGTTGAAATTATTGAAGATGCATCCCCTTCTAAAACTATAGTGTCATTAATATTAACTCCGACAGCAGTTGTGAAATCTTTAATTAAAAATGAAAGTTGTTCAGTTTCAAAATAAACAGTCATATCATTATAGTAATCGTCTGATTTTGACAACGTTCCGTTAACAGTTATCTCCGTTACATCAGAATTTGAATCATAATTATATGACCCTACTGTTGTTCCACTCTCGGATATGTAACCGCTACCTCCACTACCAAATTCTCCGTAGTTTCTTGATATTACTTCTATTTTACCTTTACCATAATTTTTCGCATATTCTTGAACTTCCCATTGTAAGTTTCCAGAAGAGCAAACAGAGCCTCCAGCTGGCTGTTCCTCTAAAGTTTGAACTGGTATAAAATTTTCAGTCATAAACTTAAAAGCGCTACTGGCGGAAACCGTGTACATATATTTCCATATATAACCGTCAGATGTTGGTAATGGAATTGTACTAGTCCCTGTTGGTTTAACTGTAGAATCTTCGTTGTTATTGAATAAACACTTATAAACGTTAAATTCGTCCGTCATAACATAAAAAGGTTTGGGCGTTGAGTTGTTTATAATATCATAAACTAAGGAAGCATCCGTGTCACTATATTGAGTATATTTTTTACCAGATTCCCAATCGACTCTGGGTATTACATGAATAACATCGTTCGGTTGAACCTTTTTAGCCGCAAACATATTTCTCCACACCTCATATTCGTTTTGAACGTGATCTAAAGGTGTAGGTGGATTTGAATCGCTAGTATTTTCATTAGCGCCTGCATAAATATCTGTTGATAGCCATGGGTTTATTTTACCTATAGTTGTATAGATATTAGTAAACTCCGCTTCATTAAAACCTTCTTTAAAAGATTTCGCATTATGTATTCTGAATTTATTTGTTAAAACACTAGACATTTTATCCTCACTAATATATTTAGACCTCTATTAAAACTCGTTTTATCGGTGAAACGCTATCACCTTGTAAAACATCTTTCTCTGAACATGTATTCGCCATAATCTTAACATCACTTATTATATTTTTAACTGTAAATAGCTGGTCATCAACCGCTATAATATCGCCGATAGAAAGTTGTGTAAAATTTGTGCCAACTCCATTTATGACGTAACTATCTAAAGAAATATCAACCGTTCCCTGTAAAACATCCCATTTATAGAAATCATTATTCTTTAAAGTTCCAGGCCTCAAATTTTTATATTTTATTTTATATCTATAATTTTGATGTGTGTTTTCATTATAAAGATAATCGCAAGCATAAGAACCGTGATAGTACATATTCGGTATTAACCTTTTAGAGTCGCTTCCGTCTGCATCATCTTGTCTAGTTTGAAATTCTCTCATAGTTGTTTGTCCATCATAATTACCATCAACTATCATTAAATCATAAAGAAAATCAAAATCCTTAATTAGAACATTAGAATATTTTCCAATATAATCCCATAAAACTATTTCAAGATTTGATTGAACTTCCTTTAAAGAAACCTTAACATCTTCCCTTTTTTCAATCGAAAGTTCTCCGAACATTTCAGTCCCAGCTGGATGAACTAATCTCTTTAACAAATCTTTAAATTTATGAACCTGTAAAGAAATCTTCAACAAATAAGAATATGCTTGATAATAAAAAGAATCTTGGATATATTTTGTATCAGATACAAAACTATTTCTGTTTAAAAATTTACCACCATCATTAAATATACAACCTAAATTAACCCTAATATTATTAGAACCGCTAGAATTTAAGTCTATATCATAATAATCAGACCCTGTATACTTTATACCTCTATTAACGACTTTAACAAATTTTAACTTACCGATTTTTCCGCCAACGAAACTAAAAGTCTCAGTAGTTATATTAGAATTACCTATTTTTACTATTTTAGGAAACTTTATATAATTTTTACCAACGCAGTGAACTTTAACTTTTGTTATAGAACCGTTAGAGTCTACTTCTTCTACAGTAGCTGTTATAGGTCTTTTAGGGCCAATACTTCTGAAGCAATCTTGATTATCGAATTCTAAGACATCTCCAACGCTATAATTAGATCCTCCGCTAATAACATCAATTTCTTTTATATTATCAGAATGTAATTCGCAAACTCTTAATTCTATAAAAGTGTTGAGATCAATATTTTGAATATTCTTAGGTTCTATCAGTTGACCATTTCTATCAATAAAAAAAGATTGTTCTAAGTCAAAAATCTCTTCGGTATCAAATATTTGTACATCTAAAGCTCCCTTGTGAACGGAACCTATAACCAAAGAGTTATCATCCTCCAAAAATATATTTTCACCTTCTTGAAAATCTCCAGATATTCCAAATTCATTTAAAACTATTTCAAAAACTTCATATCCACCTAACTTTGAACTAACAATAGATTCCACGTAGGCTTTAGTTCCGGAAATAGACCCTACAATCCTTTTCGAAACAATATCTGGAATTAAACTTAAATTAGGGTTTAATAAAATAGATTTCGTTTTTAAATATGTGTTATCAGACGGTTTTAGGATATCATCTTTCGGATAATGTATTTGAACTTCTTCATTAAAAATAGTTCTAAAAAAATATTTAAAAGAATCCTCCGTACCTTTTGATTGGTAAAAATCTCTAGAATTCTTAACTAAGAATTTCTTAAATTCTGGAACGTCAATATCAGTGCTTTCAGATTCACTTGGAAAAGCTAAAGGGTATCCCTCAATAAACTCTTTCATAAAGAAATCAACATATTCGTCGAGCGTTCTGTCTATATCTTGTAAGTTCCAAATATTTTTAGATGATAAATTTACATTTTGAATGTAGGAAACCACTTGAATAGTTCCAGTAAATCCGTTAGAACCTTCAATAAAATTGACATCATCACCGCTAAAAAAACCTCTTGTTTGAGATTGTTTAGGGTCATTATCATACTCTTTTATATAAAAAACGTAGTTGCCGTTTTCAAGCTCAAAAGAATTAATAACTTGAGCATAAACATATTTAACATTTTCATTTTGATTTATTTGTTTCGTGGCTTTAATTTTAACGCTTTGAGAAAAATCTAGATTTAAATTACCATCTACGGATACTTCTAATTTAGAAGTTTCCATCCATTCATAATATTTTTCAACAAAAGTTATGAATTTAGGGCCATCTTCTTGTAAGAAATTTGGAAGTTGACTTTCTATAAGTTCCGATAATTTATTATTTTTATACTCTATCGTCATTTTTAAAATTTATTCTGCGTTAAAAATTGTTCAGATATATTATTCATATTAATATTTATAGTGTCTTCATCTATCAATATTATTTGATTTCTTAGAGGAGTTAAATCAAAACTTTGAGGAATTGAAATAACATCTATATAACTTTCACCACTTTCTATTTCTGTAGGGCTAAAACCTGAAAGTTTAATCGAACCTTTTATGTAATCTACAGTTCCTATATTATTTTGAACTGCTATTTTAACCGTTCCGGAGTAACTATATACGCTTATATTACCATTAAAATCATCTTCTAAAAAAGACCCTATATATCCGTTATACGTGAATCTAGAACTCTGTAAACTTCCTGGTTTAATTTCAGAATTAAATATTGAGTCGTAAGATGAAGAAATCCCTAAAGTCACTTCAACTCTATTTTTAATTTTTATAGATGAAATGTTTGACTTTATAGAGTCTGAAGTGTCATCTATCTTAGCAATCAATTTAGAGAATCTTAGATAAGAATCAAACTTTCCAAGGTTCTCTTGATTAAAATCTGATATGGAAGTTAAAACTAAACTCCTAATATACTCACCGCCTTGAGGAACTTCTCTTAAATTATACTTTACATCTGTAGTTAAATCAACAAAAGTAAAAGTTGGTTCGACTATCGCAGCATCTATTGTAACAACATTATACTGTTTCACAATATCACTTACTATATTTTGTTTAGCTGATTCTGTTAAAAAATATCCAGCTTTAGGTTTTAACGATATAAAAACTCTACCGTAGTAAACGGGATCATTATCTTCGCCTCCCCAAACTTTAATACTATCAACATTTTGATATTTTTTCTGTACTAGGTATTTGTAATCTAAAGCTGTTACGGATCTATTCTGCATCTCATAATATTTTGGTGATACAAATCTTATATCTTCTATAGATTCGTTATCACTACCACCGAACGATTTAGAATTATTAACTACATTTCCAAAAACCTCATACCTAGAATTATCAATCGTTACTATATCTGAAAAAGAAAATCCAGTTCCAATATTATTAGCTATTGAACCTGAAGTTGTTAAATATTGAATTTTAATTTGAGAACCATCTTCAAGTTTTTTTCCGATTCTACCGTTACCAAAATATATCTCATAATTACCAGATTCATTTTCATTTATCCAGTAAACATTATCTGAAGGCCCAACTTCGACAACATTCTCAGCTAAAGTTGAAACCGCATACGTGGCTTGTTTATTTTGAGGGTCATTATTAACACTCACTATTAATGTATCTATATCAACATTTTGATTATCAATAATAAATCTTTGATCAGGACTTAATTGAAAATTTATTTCGAAATTTTGTTCAATCATAATCCCTTGTTTTATTGTAAATGTATCTGTATATATTTTTCCTCTATCAACATCGTTACTTAAATTGGAAAGTATTCTACCTTCAGTATTTTGAAAAATATATGTAACGCCATCTTTGGTGGCTGAAAAACTAGAAAAAGGAGGTAAAGTTATTTGGTTTGGTTGTTTATCAATTATTGATTCGATCATACTCAAAGTCACTTCAACCTCTGATGATTTTATTGAACTAGGAGTATATCCTATAGTTTTAGCCCTTGATACGACACTCTCCCTTAAGACAGCAGAATCTAAAAACATTTCATTAGCAATCATATTTTGATAAATAGCGTTGTAGTGAGTGTTCGCTGAAAGAATATCTAGAAGAATTTGTAAACCGCTACCATCAAAATCATAATCTTGAAGTTCTTCTTGACCTCTAAGGAAATCTTTTAAATTTTCTTTTAAGATGTCAAAATCTAAATCTGTTACTTTTATATCTGCCATATATTCTCCAATTACCTAACTCTAGTAATAAATATTTCCGTTTCAATAGGTTCAAGAGTATTTATCATAGAAAAAATAATTTTTATTAAATACTTATTTCCGTCTGGAACTGGCTCAATGATAACATCCATTAAATTCGCTCTAGGTTCATATGTCTGTATAATTCTAATTATTTCTTTTCTAAGTAATTCGGTTGATTCCTCGTCCATTAATTCGAATAATATTTTTCGAATCTTAGTCCCTTTATTTTTTTGAAAAGGTACTTCAAAATATTCTGTTAAAATTAATGTCTTAATCGACTGCTTTACTGAAATATCATCTTTAACTTTTACTATATCCCCTGTAACAGGATTTGCCTCAAAAGACAAAGATATGTCACTAAATTCTCTTTTTTCACTCATAGGGTCACCCTTTCCGCAGGAAATATACTAAAGTATTATATATAAATAAATATAATATATAAATATATAATAAATATATATAAATAAAAATCTAATATAATGTTATTTATAAAATAAAAATCAATAATAATACTTTAGTATACTTTTTTCAAGATTTTTTTTCTTTTCTATTGACTTTTCATCTTTTTTATAGTATAAATATATTATGAGGTGTTAAAATGAGTAAATTACAAAGACAAATGGCAATATGGATTGTCGGCATATTTTTATTATCCATGGCAATAAAATATTTTGGTTTCATTGCGATGTGGGGATTAACCATCCTTTTAATCTGGTCTTTACTTGATGCAAAGTTTGCTTCAAAATTAGAAAGCAAATATGAAAAAGTTAAAGATGAGCTTGATAAATTTGAAGATAACTTAAAATGAAATACTCCGTAAAAACTTTTGTAGATAAAAATCACGTTCAAGAAGCTATTGAGTTTCATGTCGAGAATGAAGTTCCTTTCGTAGAAAATATTTTCCGTATGGGTTCAAAAGAATATTTTAATTTTTTTATTGAAGCGAGGAGAATGATGTTTAATGGAGAACTGAATGAACTTTCATATTTTGATAAAGAGATTCTAGAAGGTGATTTAGGTAAGTTTGCGATGTATGAAGGTGAAGAAATACCTTTAGATTTCCCATTAGTTGAAGAAGATGAAAAAGTTGAATTGAATAAACCTAAAAGAGGTGGTTCAAAAAAATATTATGTCTATGTGAAAAACGATAAGGGGAATGTGATAAAGGTTGAATTTGGAGATTCAACAGGTTTATCAGCAAAAATAAATGACCCTGAAGCAAGAAAAAGTTTTGTCGCAAGACATAAATGTGAGCAGAAAAAAGATAAAACAAAACCAGGGTATTGGGCATGTAGATTACCTAGATATGCGAAAGCGTTAGGTTTAAAAGGTGGAGGGAATTTCTTTTGGTAAAACCGTATATTGATGATTATATTGATGATAGAAATTTTGTAAGAACGTTTTTCAATACAAAAAAAGATGAAACTTTGTTTATATGGCATGAAGATCTGCTTGACAGGTTAGTTAAAGTGATATATACTAACAGCGATTGTCTTTTTCAATTTGACAATCAGATACCCTTTGAAATTAAAAAAGGTGATATTATTGAAATCCCTAAAAGGCAAGTTCATAGAATAATTTTACCAGAAGGTGTATTGGTTGTTCAAATAAAGGAGAATTAGATTATGAAAAAAAGATTTAAAAGAGGTTTTATTAAGGTTGCGGGGAATTTAGAAATATTCTTCAGATGGTTTTTTACGATTTATATTGCAATAGCAATGTTGATGTCACCATTCTTTTTAATGTTGACAGGTGAGATATTATTAGGGGCTTGTGGGTGAAATCAATAGAAACTGTAAAAGAAGAAACAAGAGCAGATAAGTATTTAAAAATACTAGAAATACTTTCTAAAATCCCAGAAGATAGACTTGAGAGATTGGTTAGTTTTTTATCTAAACTTGATTTTGATGAAGATACTATTTCTGAGAAAAGAGATACTTTAAAGTATGATAGAGATTTAAGATTTTTAATTATGGGGGATCTTAATTTAAAAACTTCAGAAGAATTATTTTTGACTAGCAATCATACATCAAAAAACCCTAGAACTGGGGAACCGTTTTCAGTAAGATTTAATGATAATCTATCTCCAACGATAGAAGAGGAAAATAATGACTGATAATACCACCGCAACAACTTCTACTTGGGAATGGAGCGGTGATTTTGAAGAAGGTGATGAAGAGTTATTAAATAAAGCTGATAACTCAATCTATGGTTATAGCGGAAATAATTCTTTTGAAATAATGGATTTTCAATCGAGTTTGATGGTAACATATTCAAAAGGAACCTCAACAGCTGATACTTTTAATCCAGATTATCAAACTTATGAATTAATAGTTGATTCCAACTTACCACCAAATTTATTACTTACTACCACAATAGTAGGATCAAATTTACAAATAAGTATAGATGGCAGTCTTGGTTTTCTTAAAGATTACGCACCGCCTTTCTTCCTACCAGATAATTTTACATTTGATCAATACGACAGCCCTCACGGTTTTTATGAGCAAGGTTATGACTTAATAAAAGCAGGTGGTAATTACAGTTACATTGTAAATCAACCATCATCATACACTATAAACTTAAATTTAACCGTAAATCTTTATGAAACTGATATGAATGAAGAGAATGCTAAATCGACTACTAAAAAATTTACTATAACTGTCGGTAGGAATTATTCAGCTATGAGAAATCAGTTTATTAACGGATACTTGGAAGAGCAGATAGCTAGAGGTGATGTAGAATACTACACATATCAAACCGAAAAATTTTATGATGGAGAATCGTATTTAAAACATTTATCTGAAAATTTACAAAAAACTTCAATTATCGGAGTTTCTTTACAAAGTATTAATCAAAGTTTAAGTAATATTGTAAACTCTGATGACTTCGTTGAGGTTGGAACTTATTTTTATTCTGATAATTTTAATGCAGATGTTTATTCGTCCGGAGAATTACAAAATAAAGACCTAGAGGGTGAAAGTATTACTTTAAATTTAACAAATAACATTGGAGATATAAATATTGGTGATATTATTAATACGACTGATGAATTAAGTTTTTTAGTCACTAATGTTTTCGCAGCTTCAACTTCAGAACCGTCTTTCAGTCTATATTTTTAGGATATATTATGCCAGCAGTTCATAGAAAAGGTGATACAGGTACAGGTCATGGTTGTTTCCCTCCAAGAAATAATATTGCCGGAAGTGGAAATGTTTTCTGTAACGGAATCCCAGTACATAGACAAGGTGACGGTTGGGCGGTTCACTGTTGTGGAATTCCTTGTCATGGAGGGAGTTTAGCTGCTGGGAGTTCAACAGTTTTTGCTAACAATAAAGACCTTGGTAGAATCGGTGACCCAGTTTCTTGCGGTTCAGCAGCTGCTAGCGGTAGTGGTAATGTCTTCGCAGGTGGTTAATTCATATATATTTTTTTACCCTTTATCCTCATTAACCCTTCACTAATTGTTACATGAGTCCCGTCAACCTCTTCCCTATGATTACCTTTAACTTCAACGTTAGAATTTCCTTCTATCAACTCACCTTTAGATTTTTTTATACAAATTTCCAGTCCCCCGAAATTTAAAATATATTCGTTACCATGAACTATTTCAAATTTGTCATTTAAAACTTTTTCAACTTTTTTACCGTCAGGGTGAATTTCATAAAAAGTTCCAGACCTATGTTGCTCCGATATTCTTTCTTTCCCTTTAGTGTCATCTATCTCAAAAACGTGGCCAGACTCAGTTTGTTGGACATTATTATAAGGATACTTTGAATCGTGTTCAGTCTGCGGTTCATTCCAAGTACCGCTACTCAAAGCTTTTGGTACATTCTTTTGTAACCAATCTATTCTTTTTTGAATAACCGTTTTATCAATAGTTTCCTTTCTGGCTATTCTAGACGTATCAGGCTCTTCCGTTACATTAATCATAAAGGGCTTCTCAGAACTCTTTAGAGGGTATAAATTAGGCTCTGATTCCTTTATCTGAACAACTGACCCTTCGCTAGCAACTAAATCCTTTGGTGGGGATGGTCTAGTCTCTAAGTCCTTCCCTAAGTCATAAAACCCTTCATTCTTTGATTGAGGGGCTGGAACTATAGGAACTCCTGGAATTATACTCAAAATCATAGGTTCTTGACAAACTTTTCCGTCCTTAAAAAAACCGAAAACCCATGAACCTTCTTTTGGTGGTTTTACTTCATAGTCACTGTTGGAAGGTATTAACAACTGCGCCCAAGGTAAACTTTCTGTTGGTAATAATGTTATATCATCTGTGTGAAAACCTAAACATCTAACTTTACATCTACCAGACATTAATGGGTCAACTCTAGATTCTACAACACCTATAAACCATACTGGATTAAAACCGAACATATATCACTCCACTTCCTTTTTATAAGAATCTTTCAAAAGAGTTAAAATCATTGTCCATTTTTTAGTTTGCGGATTAGACACTACGTGTTTTATTTCTATAACAATATAGTCGCCACTTAAATATCTATCCCCTGAAGTTTGTTTTTTTCCACCCTCAACTCTAATGAAACTTGGAAATTTTAAATTAATTAAATCGTTTACATAGATATCTGGGTTTGAAGGTATAGATACCTGTATGACCATTCCGTTGTTAAATCTACTTCTCTTAACATATTTCAATAAATTAATTTTTTCTCTTTTATCGTAAAAAATATCCTTAGAAGTTTTTTGAGATATGTAATCGCTTTTATCTGAACCAGCTTTAGTCGGTAGAGTTAATATATTAGTTTTTTCTGAATTTTTATTAAAAATAAAATCTTTACTGTTAGTATCATATTTTTCTAAATTTACTAATTTTTCGAAATTGTCTTGATAATTAAATTCGTATTTATGAAAAGATTTTGTTAACGTATCGTATCCAATATTCGTTCCGCCATAATATCCAGTATTTACAGATTCAAAATTATCATAAAAATTTAATATCTCAAAATTGGAAGCTGTAAAAAAATCATCAATATCAAAACGTTCATTAGGTTGATTTTTAATCAAAGTGTTTTTCATCATATTGTATTCATATTTTACTAGTTTTTTTTCTTTTAATAATTTTCTAAAATTTAAAATACAATTTTCGATTGATTGGAAGAAAAACCCTTGTCTAGTTTGATAGAAGAAAAACATTGTATTGAAAGGGTTTGTATCGTTTTGATTTTGAGAGTATGAGAATTTAGTTAAAAAATTTATAGATTCGACTGGATTTAAGTTTGGTATGTTTATTTTATTCTCATCCATAGTCTTTTCAATAAAAATATTTTCATACGGTTTAAATATTTCATTTTCAATATTATCTATTTTTTCTAGATTTAAATATTCTGAAGATATTTTTTTAACCATATCTGAAACATGACCTTCATAAGTTTTAGAAACTCTTTGAACTTGATTTAACATAGCTAATTCTGATATAAAATTTATTTTATATTCTTCAACTTTATTATAGTTTTTAACTTTTTTTCTGTCAGTTATACTATAAACTAGACCTTTAATTTCAAAAAAATCAGTTCCTGTTTTTTTTCTTATCTTAAAATTTATAGATTCTTCGCCCATTATCGGTAAAGATTCTATAATTCCGTTAGTGTCAGTAACTTTAACAGAACCATATATAAAATTATAATTTATACCTTCATTTATTATGATTGAATCAAATAAATTTACTATATCAAAACTCTCAAAAAAACCTTTATCATTTTTTTTAGTTTTTTGTATTAATATAGATTCAATAACATATTCTGATGGTGTATCTAAAAAGCTCATTCAAAAACACTTTCCACTAGTTCTATGATTAATCCTAGTTGTCTAATATCTAAAAGTTTTATAGTTCTTTTATTCTCATTTAATTGTTCTTCATATTCTAAATTTGTAACTGCCCTTTTTTCGTCATCAAAAAGAACTTCTACATCCTCATAAAGTTTTACGCCATCAATTATAGTATTTTCATAAACTTTTTTTTCTATTATTAATGGAGGGTCTAGGTTTGTAATTTTTTCAGTTTCACTTTTATAAACAGCCATTCTTTCATAATGATGAACTCCAGTTACAGCGTTTTGCCAAGACCCATATTTATTTTCAACATATTTTCTAAATTCATAATAAGTTCTCGGAATTTCAAATTGAGGGTCTATCATATCATTAACTAAAACTATAACCCAAACATATTTACTATCCCCATAATACGTATCAGCTACGTGATCTAATCTTTCTCCGTCAGTCAGGATATAGTCATAAAAATTGTATATATTTTTAGAAAGATTTTGTTTAAATTTATATCTAAGTGTTATATTTGTTAAGTTGAAAGTTTTATTGAATAAAGTATAATCAACAGTTTTATAATTTTCAAAAAAGTTAGACATTCATTTCCCCTTATATTAGCTTAAAAAATTATCCCTCAATAATATTTCTTTTTCTATAAAACCTATCTTTAATTCTATAGCGCTAAAACTATCATCCTCAAGATTTAGTAAAAATTCAGCACCCCCAGCATATTGAACTGATATTTCAGTACAATAAACTTCCTTCGCATATAAGGTTTTTTCCGCTTTACCGTCCGCCCCTTTGGGTAATATATATTCTATTTGCCAAGGTCTTGGGTATCTTAGAAAACTTCCTAATTCTTGTTCAGGGTGTGACCAGTACTTTAACATTTGAATATTTTGCATATATTTATCATACATTGATTTATTTTTTGGAATTAGTAAAAATTCAAAGCTGAAAGCTCTAATATCAACGTTTTGAAATATTTGTTCAATATTTGGATTATAGGCTAAATTACCCTGTCTCCCAGCTTTAGATAACATATCATCTATTTGTCTACCCTTCTCAGTTGCATTTACAACTGCTTGAACAACCCCAAAAATATCCTTTGTGCTAGTTTCTTCCATATCGTTAAGAGCGCTCCCTATTGACTTTTTACCAGTATCATAACTAAAACTAAATGATTCTGTTAATGTATTTTTTTGTATTGGGAATTCAAAATTTTGTATCACGTCACCTTTCGTATTTTTTTTAAAATCTTTAGACCCAATACCTATAGCCCCTATATTTGATCTATTTTTAACTCCCTTATCTGTTACTTTTAATTTTATTAAAAATTGCGTTAAGTCTTTAGTATTCGGCTCATCCTCATTTTGAACAGTGAATCTTAATTTGGGGTCTGTTCCGCTGTCAATTTTATTAGATATAACTTTTCTTTCATAATTCTTTTTTTGCTTAACAGCTGTCGGATTATTTTTTAAATTAGTATTATTTTTTAAAGCTTTATCAGTAATTATATCCACTAAAGGTCTTTGTTTAACTTTTGTTGTTTTTTGAAAAACATCTATAAGGCCATTAACACCCTCTTCTAATTTCTTTTTTTTATTTCTTTCTTCAATATCTTCTAGGAGATTACTTTGCTTATCTTTTATTTTTTGCTTTATCTCTTTAGAACCTTTACCAATATCAGAAGCGCTTTCAACCTTTTTCAACTCATCAATTTTTTTCTTCTTTTCGGATTTTGTTGATGGAGTTTTGAAACTTTTAATAGCTCTATCAACCTGAGAGTCTAATTTATCTTGAACCATTCCAGGAACGTCTACTACGTTATTTAAAATACTCCCAACAACTGTTGAATTTAATTTATCGCTAACTTTACCTAAAGGTTTAGAATATTCGGCTCTAGCTTTATCTTTTGCGGTAGTTTCCAATAAATTTTCAATCATTCTACTACTATTGGATCTTCTATTGGTTGATTGTTGAACTGAGTTTTTAACTAAACTATTGTCAATTTTATTAACTTTTTTATTCTTAGCTTTGTTTAATTCTTGTTTAGCTACTCTTATACCTGTATGTTTTAGCTTATTTTTCCAATCCATATATTTCCCCTCATATATACTATATATTTATATGCCTATTAAAGGGAAATATAAAATAAAAAATAAAAAAAAATATAGAGGTAATCCGAACAATATTGTTTATAGGTCTTCATGGGAGAGGAAATTTATGGTTTTCTGTGACGATCATAGTTCTATAATAGAGTGGAGTTCAGAAGAATTCAGCGTACCATACAGGTCACCTGTAGATGGTAAAGTTCATAGATACTACCCAGATTTCATAGTTAAGAAATTAAATCGTGAAGGTAAAATAGAAACTTTAATGATAGAAATAAAACCTAAATCTCAAGTAAAAAAACCGAAAACTGGAAAATTTGGAATTAAACAAAGGAAAAAATTGAGAGAAAATGTTACTTGGCAGATAAATAATGCTAAATGGATTTCAGCTCAAAAATTTTGCGACAAGTATGGTTGGAAATTT
>Ga0163109_10002513_pt1 | contig 14288 bp, 16 predicted proteins | sample CRUFie1St13metaG_FD_108704 | JGI IMG/M metagenome (GOLD analysis project Ga0163109, IMG submission 108704) | Marine microbial communities from the Costa Rica Dome - CRUD Field 142mm St13 metaG | ecosystem: Environmental > Aquatic > Marine > Oceanic > Photic zone | place: Costa Rica: the Eastern... | reverse complement strand
TTGCTCTGCATCATGATCACTTCCAAGAGTGGAGCAGACGAGACCTTCGTGGAGGGTCAGGAACGCTACGGCGCGCTCCTCGACAACCTCTTCTACATCATCTACGCAGTGGGCGTCGCTTGTGGCGCAGCCGCGTTGTTGTTTGGACTGTACTTTTTTGTGACCAACATCAAAGACCGCATGGGCACGCTTGTGGGCGTGGCAGGCTTCGCGGTGTTGGGACTTGTGAGTTTCTACGTTTTGGCTGACAGCACCGTGCTGCGCGCCTATGAGGCGAGTGGCATCACGGTGACGGAAGGCGAAAGCATGTTTGCCGGCGGGGGCATGTACTTCGTGTACTTGCTCGGTTTGGCGGCCATCGCTTCCATCGTTGTGGCGGAAGTCAACAAAGCAATCAAGTAAGGTCCATGGCACGCCGCGAATTGCAAGAAATCAATGCAGGCTCGATGGCGGACATCGCGTTTTTGCTGCTCATCTTTTGGTTGGTGACCACCACCATCGATTCGGATGAGGGCATCAAGCGACAACTCCCGCCACCGGTGCCGCCGGACATTGACGTGCCACAAGCCAAGGAGCAAAACGTCTTCAACGTGAAGGTGAATTTCCTCGACCAACTGCTCGTGGAAGGAGAGCCCCTCGACTTGGACCAATTGAAGGACAAGGCAAAGAACTTCCTGATCGCCACAGGCGATGGGGTGATGTCACACAATGTGGGGACCAAATCCATCGGCCGCAACCGTGATGTCGAGATGATCACGGGTGCCAACGGCAAGACGAACGCCGCGTTCCCGGAACGCGAGTGGGTCCGGAAATCGGATGTCAAACTCCGCATCGCGGAGTACGAACAATTCGTCTCCGCCGCCGACACAGAAAAAAAGCGCGACGCGTTTGGCAAGGTCTTGGACAGCTGGCGCGAGAAGCTGACCACCATTCAATTGTTGGGTGGCGATTACAAGCAGCTTCCTTCGTCCGCACTGATCTCCATGCAAAACGACAACAACACCACCTACAACACCTACCTGCAGGTTCAGAACGAGCTTCAGTCTGCGGTGAACGAGTTGCGGGACGAATTGGCGTTGGAGAAGTTTGGCATGACCTACAGCCAGTTGGAGGACATCTACGACCGCAACAAGGAGGACTCCAAAACACTCGAGAAAATCACCGCCGTTCGCGCAGTGTATCCGCAGCGGATTTCCGAAGCGGAGCCACGCGACGCAAGCGCCAACTATTACTGATATGGGAAAGTTTCGCAAAGGAGGCAAGCGTGAAATGGGGGCCATCTCGACGGCGTCCCTTCCGGACATCGTGTTCATGCTGCTCTTCTTCTTCATGGTGGCCACAGTGCTGCGTACGGAGGAGGAGAAGGTGCGTGTGATCCGACCTGAAGCGTCGGAATTGTACAAAATCGAGAAGAAGCACCTCATCCGCTACGTCAACATCGGACCGCCGATGGACAACCGCTACGGAACGGAGCCCGTCGTTCAGCTGAACGACCAGTTCTCCAACTCTGCAGTCATTCAAGATTGGATCGCCAAGGAGCGCACCACCCTTGCTGAAGCTGAGCAAAGCAAGATGTGGGTGTCCTTGAAAGTGGACCAAGACACCAAAATGGGTGTGGTCACTGAGGTGAAGCAGGAGCTTCGCAAAGCCTCGGCACTCAAGGTGCTGTACTCCGCGTCAAGCCGTGAGCGCACCGGTGGAGGCTACTGATTCCTGACACTCCATCCAACAAGAAAGCCCCGGCCATGCCGGGGCTTTTTTCTTGGGCCATGGGGTCGGAGGGTCCGCTCAATGCCTGTTCCCAAGGATCTTTTGGGCCAGGACGGTGCTGAGCTTCACGAGACTTTCTTCGGTCCACCCTGCCACATGCGGACTGAATTGGATGCGGGGGTGCGAGAGCAGTCTGTCAAACGTCTGACGCGCCGTCGGATCGCCGAGGCCATCCAACGCTTCCAAAGACCGTCCTTCGTATTCAAGGACGTCCATACACGCGTCCGTCACATGGCCTTGCTCAAGGCCTTCGAGGAGGGCACCGCTGTTGACAATGGCGCCCCGAGATGTGTTGATCAGAATCAGCGGCCTCGCGAACTGAGCGAGCCATGCTTGGTCCACGAGCCCCTTGGTCTCAGTGGTCCATGGCAAGTGCAGGCTCACCACATCGGCTTCCCGACAAAACGTGGACCATCCCACGGGTTCAACGTGGGGAAGGGGCCTCGGGACAGAGGGAGATTCACCCCATCCCTCTTTGTGCTTGTCGTAGGCGACCACACGGCAGCCCATGCCAGCCAATCGTTCGCCCAATGCGCTGCCCATTTGGCCGTAGCCCATGATGCCCACTGTGCGGGACTTCAATTCCCGTCCTCGGTGGGCTTCTCGCTCCCACTTTCCTTGACGCACGGACAGGTCGCCCGCTGGCAATTTGTGCAACACCCCCAACAACATGCCCAAGGTGTGTTCTCCGACCGCGTCCCGGTTGCCTTCCGGACTGTTGTGCACCGCGATGCCCATTTCTTCGGCCAGGGCGGTGTCGATGTTTTCCAACCCCGATCCGCTCCGGGCTATCCATGTCAATTCCGGCAACGCGCGAAGCACCTCCGCATCGAGACGGATGCGGCTCCGCAACACAAGGCCATGGACGGGCCCAAGCGTTCCTGAGATCAGCTCCTCACGTGTTGCCGTTGTGGCGTCGTGGCACACCGTGCCTGCCTCGCTCAGGGCCTGCCAAAGCGCGCGATGCACGGTGTCCAAAAACCAGACGTGCACGGGAGACTGCGACATGCGTAGGGATTAGGCCATCAGCGTCGCCACAAGCGAGCCAATGCTGAAGTAAATGATGAGGCCCATGATGTCGTTCGCCGTGGTGATGAAAGGCCCTGTGGCCAACGCCGGGTCGATGTTTCGTTTGTCCAACATCAGTGGAACGAAGGCGCCAAACAAGGCGGCAAAGACAATGACGCAGAGCAGAGATGCGGACACCGTGGTGCTGAGCATCCATCCAAAGCCGAGCAAAATGCTCGTCAAAAAGATGACGGCAGAACAAATGAGACCGTTCACCAACCCCACACTCAGTTCTTTCAGCAACCGCGACACCACATTGCCCATGTTGACGTTGGCCGATGCCAGGCCTTGTACGACAATGGCGGAGGATTGAACCCCCACGTTGCCGCCCATCGCCGCAATGAGTGGAATGAACAGCGCAAGTTCAGGGTTGCTTTCTATGTCGAATGCCCCAATGACGTAGGCACCTCCCACACCGCCACCAAGGCCGATGAGGAGCCAAGGCAGTCTCGCACGGGTCAACGCCCAGATGCTGTCTCTGCCTTCCACGTCTTCCGAGATCCCCGAGGCGAGCTGGTAGTCGCGCTCGGCATCTTCAATCATCACATCGACGGCATCGTCGATAGTGATCCGTCCCAGGAGCAGGCCTTCATCGTCCACCACAGGAAGGGCGACGAGGTCGTAACGTTCCATCAGCTTGACCACCACTTCTTCGCTTTCGTGCGGCCCCACGGTCACGAGCTCGTCGTCGTCCTTCAAGTCGCGCAGCACGGAGCGTGCGGAGGAGGCATTGAGCAGCAGACTCTTCAACGAAAGTCGGCCATTGAGCCGGCCTTGGTCGTCCACCATGTAGATGGTGTAGATGTTTTCGACATCGGAGGCTTGGGCCCGGATTTCGCGGATGGCGCGCGCCACCGTCCAATCCTCCTCCACCTTCACCATTTCCACGGCCATCAAGGCGCCTGCTGTGCCGTCTTCGTAGCTCAGCAACTCGAGGACTTCGGAAGCCGACTCCACGTCGTCCACCATGCGCATGGCTTCCTCGACTTTGGCCTCAGGCAAGTCCGCAAGGGCATCGGCCGCATCGTCGGAATCCAACCCCTCGATGACGTCCTCCGCGATCTCCTTGGAACTGAGCGAACTCAACAGTTCTTCCCGCACGTCCTCTTCGAGTTCCGCGATGACCTCTGAACGGTAGTCCGAGTTGAGCAAGCGATAGAGGTACAGCGTTTCGTCGCGCTTCAAGGCATCGAAAATGTCGGCCACATCCTTCGGGTGGAGCTCGCCAAGGGTGGCGGCGAGTTCCACGTCACGGCCCGCTTCAATCTGCGATTGGAGCGCGTCGAGGAAGTCTCTGGTCAACTCGAGCATGGCGCAAAGGTACGGGCCACCTCGGCATGTGGCACCTAAGCGTTGCGCTTGGCGCGGAAGAAGTTGGTGAGCAAGGCCGCGGCTTCCTCGGCGAGGAGCCCGCCTTGGCAGGTGGTTTTGGGGTGGAGCATCGTCAGTGGGCCGTCAAATTTGGAGTGCCCGCGCTTCTCGTCTTTGGCCCCGTAGACCACCCGTCCAATGCGTGTCCAAAACGCCGCCCCCGCGCACATCGGGCACGGTTCAAGGGTGACGTAAAGCGTGCACTTGTCCAAGAACTTTCCTCCGAGGTACTCTGAGGCGGAGGTGAACGCTTGCATTTCCGCGTGGGCCGTGAAGTCGCGGAGTTGTTCGCAAAGGTTGTGCGCCCGCGCAATGACCTGTCCCTGGGTCACGATGACCGCGCCGACGGGCACTTCATCGAGTTCGGCTGCGCGCTCGGCCTCCTGCAGGGCCATGCGCATGAAGCGCACATCCTCATCGGTGAAAGGGGAGGGCGTGGAGTCGGTCATGGCCCCGAATTTAGTCAGTGCGGCGCCTGATGGAACCGAGCCATGCAGAAAGGTGGCGGCAGGCAACCACGTTGGCCGTGCATGCCGGCAAGGCTCCTGAGGCCTGATCGGGGATGCGTCCCTGCTCCAATTCTTTTTGTGTGAGGCACACAAATCCAAACCGTTCCGCCCACAGCTTCCCCAAAAAAGCCTGTTCTGGTTGTCCCGGCGTGGGGACGAGGATGGCGGCTACGTCCAGCGCCGCCAAGTCGAGCTGCGAGCTGTACCCGCTGCGGCAGATGACGGTGCGCGCCTCTTGAAGGGCGGCTGCCAGCTCTTCGTCCGAAGGGTCGCACCATGTGGTGATGTGGCCATCAACGCGGATGCCACCGCCGGGTTGGCCCGCAATCACAAGACAGGGCTCCTCGGTGCCGTTCATCCATGTCCTCAACCCTTGCTCCATCAACGTGCGATGGGGTTCCACTCCACTGACCATGCCCACCCGAGCCCAGCGCGTGGCAGGCTGGGGTTGTTTGTGTTGGGCCAAACGGCTGAGCACGCCGATGTACCTGGTGTTGGGGTGGACGTGGGCATGGGCCAGGGCGCCGCTCAGGGACACTTCCCCGGGCTCCACATCGGGCACCCACACTTCATCGAAGGCCCGCGCCCATCGCTGGACCATGAGCCGAGCCGAGCCCTCAAGCCATTTGGGGGTGGGGATTTGAAGTTGGTGCGACATCAACACGGACGGGACGTCGGACGCGGTGCAGCCGTAACAGTTGTCGGACACGATGGCGTCGATGCCAAGGGCGTTCACGATCTCTGCGGTCCATTTCCGTTCGCGTTCGACGTAGGCCACAAACGCTGGCATTTGGCGGGCAATGCGCCAGAAGTTTCCGCGCTTGGCGTACTTGATGTTGGGCCCTGGTTTGCGGTGAAACGTCACGTGATTCAGCCCCTTGGCATGCGATTCCAGCCACGCCAAGGCCGTGCCCTTCGAGGCCACGTGCACGTGCCAACCCTCCTGGGCGGCATGCTCAATCAAGGGGAGCGTTCGGGTGGCATGCCCCATGCCCCAATCGAGCACAGTCACAAGAAGTTGAGGAGGGCTTTGCAGGGGGCTCGACATCGGGTGGAAGTTCCTAATTTCGCAGCAATTCAGCGACCATGGGCAAGGGCAAACTTTGGAAATGGGAGGAGAACGCCGAGATGGACAACGTCTTTGAGCCAAACCTCCAGGATGCAGTGCAAGGGGCAGAGCACCCGTACAAGGGAAAGTGGCACGAAAAGGTATTTGGGAATGCCAACCCCATCACCCTCGAGCTGGGATGCGGCAAAGGCGAGTACACCGTGGGGCTGGCGAGGAAATGGCCCAACCGAAACTTCGTGGGCGTGGACATCAAAGGCCACAGGTTTTGGAGGGGGGCCAAAACAGCCAACCAAGACGGCCTTACCAATGTGGCCTTTTTGAGGACCCGCATCGAATTCATCGACCAGTTCTTTGGGCCTGGAGAGGTGGCGGACATTTGGTTGACGTTCAGCGACCCTCAGCCCAAAGACGAAAAGGGCACCAAGCGCATCACTTCTGGGAAGTTCATCGAACGCTACCGCAAATTCTTGGCGCCTGGAGGCTCAGTCCGGGTGAAGTCCGACAGCAAATTGCTGTACGCGCTGTCCAAAGAGGATTACGAGGCGGCGGGCTACCCCTTCGTGCACGACTCGGCAGATGTGTACGGTGGATTCCTGGACACCGTGGACGAGGAATTGCGCGAGGCGTTGGAGATCAAGACGTATTACGAGAAGCGCTGGCTTGAGGAGGGCAAAACCATCCACTACATGGAAATCGTTCCTCCGTCGCCATGAGGGACACGGGGGGTGGGCGTTCGTTTGAACAGGACGTGTACGACCTGGTGCGGGCCATTCCTGCGGGCCGCGTGACGTCGTACGGGGCCATCGCCCGGGCGCTCGGATCGGCGCAAGCGAGCCGACGGGTCGGTTGGGTCCTGAACAAAAGTTTTGGGGCCGAGCCCCATGTGCCCGCGCATCGTGTGGTGAATCGCATGGGCGTGTTGACCGGGGAAATGCACTTCCCCGAAGACAGGCCGATGGCGGCCCAGCTGGAGGCGGAGGGCGTGGAGGTGCAAAACGGCACGGTGGTGGACTTTGACAAGGTGTTTTGGAATCCCATGACCGAACTTTGACCCATGAACGATTGGTCCAAAAGTGCCGTGCTCGATGCGCTTCGTGGCGTGGTGGAGCCTGAATTGGGAAAGGACATTGTGTCCTTGGAATTGGTGGAGCTTGAAGGAGAGGCCGGCGAACATGGGGAAGGGCTTTCCATTCGGGTCAAATCAAGCAACCCCGCCATGCACGCGCGCAAGCGGATGAAAGAGGCGGTGGAGTTTGCCCTCGAACGGGCGTTTGGAACGCCTGTCCACTGCACTGTCGAGGTGGTGCCGTTGAAGAAGGAGGAGCGCACCTTGGAGACCCGCAAAGTGCTTCCAGGCGTCGAGCACGTCATTGCGGTCGCCTCGGGCAAAGGAGGTGTCGGAAAGAGCACGGTGTCGTCGAATTTGGCCGTGGCATTGGCCCAGCTCGGCTACAAAGTCGGCCTGGTAGATGCGGACATTCACGGCCCCAGTGTGCCCACCATGTTTGACGTGGCCCAAGAAAAGCCCCAGGCCGTGGAGGTGGATGGCAAGACCAAAATCGCGCCCATTGAGCAATACGGGGTCAAGGTCCTGTCCATCGGGTTTTTCGCAGACCAAGACCAGGCCATTGTGTGGCGCGGTCCCATGGCGAGCCGGGCCCTGAACCAGCTGTTCTCCGACGCAGATTGGGGAGCGCTCGATTTCATGATTGTGGATCTCCCACCCGGAACAGGAGACATTCACCTGTCGCTGGTGCAGCAGATTCCATTGAGTGGTGCCGTCATTGTCAGCACGCCCCAGGACGTGGCGCTGGCCGACGCGCGGAAAGGGGTCGGCATGTTTCGGCTGGAGGAACTCAAGGTTCCCGTGCTGGGGATGGTCGAGAACATGGCGTATTTCGTGCCCGAAGACGCCCCAGAGAAGAAGTACCACATTTTTGGTCGGGACGGCGTGAAACGTTTGGCAGACAGCCTTGACGCCCCTTTCCTCGGGGAGTTGCCGCTGCTGCAAACCATCAGAGAGGCAGGGGATGCAGGCCGACCGGCTGTGTTGCAAACGAGCGGAGATGCCGCGGCGTCATTTCGCGGCGTTGTGGCTAACTTGCTCAAGCAACTTGGCAAAGACGTCTGAACATGCCCACTTCTGATTTGCAACAGCGCGTTGAAACCACCTTGGATGAGCTTCGTCCGTACCTCGAGGCGGACGGTGGTGACATTCGATTGGTTGAAATCACCGAAGACTTGGTGGTGCGTCTCGAGTTGCTCGGCGCATGCGCAGACTGTTCCATGATTAACATGACCCTCAAAGGCGGCGTGGAATCTGCACTGAAAAAGGCGGCGCCAGAGCTCAAGGCCATTGAAGCGATCAACCTCGGTTGAACCCCCGCCATGCCACACTCACATTTTCCAACTATTTTATTAGGAAAAGGAATTTGAACACCACGACACTCCTGTTGTTGGGAGTGTAATTTTGCGAACACCATGATTCAAACTGACATCTTGATTATCGGAGCTGGGCCTTGCGGACTGTTCACCGTGTTTGAAGCCGGCCTTTTGAAGCTCCGCTGTCACCTGATCGATGCGTTGCCCCAACCCGGTGGCCAGTGCGCCGAGATTTACCCCAAGAAACCCATCTACGACATTCCGGCATACCCCTCCATCTTGGCTGGGGAATTGGTGGATCGGTTGATGGAGCAGGCAGAGCCGTTCAAGCCAGGTTTCACCTTGGGTGAGCGTGCCGAGACCATCGAAAAGGACGACGAGGGTCAGTTCATTTTGACCACGAATCGCGGCACCCAACACCGCGCACCCATCATTGCCATCGCGGGAGGACTGGGATGTTTTGAGCCTCGCAAGCCGCCCATCGACAACCTCAGTGATTTTGAGGACCGTGGGGTGGAGTACATCATCAAGGACCCGGAATTCTACCGGGACAAAAAGGTGGTCATCAGTGGAGGGGGCGACAGCGCTTTGGACTGGACCATCTTCTTGGCCGACGGGGTGGCGAGCGAGGTCACGTTGGTGCACCGCCGCGAAGGATTCCGTGGCCACCTCGACAGCGTCCAAAAGGTCATGGACCTCGCCGAGCAGGGCAAAATCAAACTGCTCACCAATGCGGAGGTTGTCGGAGTGGACGGAAACGGAGCCCTGGGCAAACTGACCGTCAACCACAAGCAACAGGGTGAAATGACGCTCGAGACGGACCACTGGGTGCCGTTGTTTGGGTTGAGCCCCAAGTTGGGCCCCATCGCAGACTGGAACTTGAACATCACGAAGAATGCGGTCGAGGTGGACACCTTCGACTACAGCACCAACGTGCCCGGGGTTTACGCCATTGGCGACATCAACACCTATCCCGGCAAGCTGAAACTGATTTTGTGCGGGTTCCATGAAGCCACGCTGATGGTGCAGAGTGCCTTCAAGCGGATCTATCCAGACAAAAACCTCGTCCTCAAGTACACTACGGTGAACGGGGTGAGCGGCTTCTGATTCAGCGTAACTTCATCCCAAACAGATTGCCATGAGCATGATCAAAGTCACGGTCATCGACCGAGAAAGGACCACGCATGATCTCGACGCCCCCACCGACATGGGGATGAACATGATGGAACTCTGCAAGAGTGCGGAGCTGCCGGTGGAAGGCACCTGTGGGGGCATGGCCATGTGCGCCTCGTGTCACATATACGTCAAAAGCGACCACGCCATTCCCGACAAGTCAGACGACGAGGAGGACATGCTCGACGAGGCGTTTCACGTCACGGAAGAAAGCCGCTTGGGGTGCCAAATTCACCTTGCGGACGACTTGGATGGCTTGACCGTCCAGTTGGCGCCGGTGGGCTGAACCCGTCAGCCCAGTCCCGTGTGGAGGCAGTGTCCCGCCTCCATCCATTGCGCCACATGCCGAGAATGGCTCAAGGATTCTAGGGCGCGAACGTGCCTCATGCCATGGGCGTCAGAACAGACAAAGGAAACCCAGCCCTGCTTCATGCAACGGTGGGCCATGTCCTTCACTTCGATCCCGTAGGCGCCGACCAATGAAGCAGCGTTGACCGACATCCACCCCCCGCGTTCCCGCCACAAGTCCAAGAGCGCCTCGTTTTTGTGGAGGTAGGGGTACCGCTCACAGTGGGCGAGGAGCGGTGTGAGGCCGTGGGTTTGGGCTGCGAACAACACGTCTTTGACCAAGGCCTCCTCCGGCGGGTGGTGAAACCCAAATTCCATCAGAATCAACTCGTGTAGGGTGCCTTGCGCATCCTTGCATGGAAACGTCAAAACATCCTGAGCTTCAATGGCGGCGAGCGTTTCCGCTTCAATGAGGTACTCGGCCGCAAGACGCAACTCCATCCGAAGGCCTGCGGCGTTCAAGGCCTTCACCAACCGGTCAAAGGCCGGTTGCAGCGTGGCCTTGGAATTGGGGTACAAGTCGCTCATGATGTGGGGGGTGAGCACCAGCCCTTCGTAGCCCATGGCCGCCAAGTGCCCGACCATCTCCAAGGAGGCCTCCAAGTCCTGGGCGCCATCGTCGACTCCAGGGACAATGTGGCTGTGGACATCCCACTTCAGTTCGCTGAACCGCACGGGCTTGTGCTTCCGCCTTCGCCAAGGCCAAATCATCCCCGGTTGGCGTAATGCTGCTCGTAGTACTGCTGGTAGTCCCCCGAAGTCACTTCATTCAACCAAGTTTGATTGTCGAGGTACCACTCCACGGTGTTGGCTAGCCCTTCTTCGAAGGTGACGCTCGGCTTCCATCCCAAGGCGGATTCGAGATGGGATGCGTCAATGGCGTACCTCAAGTCGTGTCCCGCGCGGTCTTTGACGAAGGTGATGAGTTTCTTAGAGTGTCCTGAAGCGCGGCCCAATTTGGCATCCACCAACTCGATGAGTTTGTGGACCAAATCGATGTTCCGCCACTCGTTGAGCCCGCCGATGTTGTAGGTGTCGCCCACCCACCCGTGGGCAAGAATGGTGTCGATTGCCGAGGCGTGGTCTTCCACCCAAAGCCAGTCTCGCACGTTGATGCCCTCTCCGTAAATCGGAAGGGGACGCTCGTCCACAATGTTGCGGATCATCAGCGGAATGAGCTTTTCCGGGAACTGATGGGAGCCGTAGTTGTTGGAGCAGTTCGAGATGACAATGGGCATGCCGTAGGTGTGGTGGTAGGCCCGAACCACGTGGTCGCTTGACGCCTTGGAGGCGCTGTACGGAGAACGCGGATCGTAAGGCGTGCTTTCCGAGAACAGGCCTTCGTTCCCGAGGGACCCATAGACTTCATCTGTGCTGACGTGGTAGAACAGCGAGGTTTCCATGCACTGCCGCTCGGTCCATGCGTGTTTGGCCACATTCAGAAGCGTGGCGGTGCCAAGGATGTTGGTCTCCAAAAACGCAAGAGGGTTGGTGATGCTGCGGTCCACGTGGCTTTCCGCGGCCAAGTGGAGAACGGCGTCGAAGCGGTGCGTTGTGAAAAGGGCCTCCAATGTCGCTGCGTCCCGGATGTCGCCCTTGACAAACGTGTAGCGCGGGTTGTCTTCCACGTCCCGGAGGTTGGACAGGTTCCCAGCGTACGTGAGGGCGTCAAGGTTGACCACATGGGTGGCCGGTTGCGTGCGCAACAGCCGACGGATGACATGCGATCCGATGAATCCAGCCCCACCCGTGACGAGAATGGAGTTGAACTGCCGGGCTGAAGTTGGGGCTTGGGGCGTGAGGTCCATGTGTCGAAGTTCGGCTCAAAGGCTCCAGTAGTCCAAATCCCCCGTTTTTCCTCGGAACACTCCCTTGACGTCAACCACCGTCCCTTGTCCATCCTTGAGCAACTGGCTGAAGTCCGCGGCATTGAACCCCGCATATTCGGCGTGGTTGACAGCGGCGATCACCGCATGGTATGCACCGGGCTCGGCTTGGGCCTTCAATTCCAAGTCGTACTCTTCCTTGACTTCCTCGGGGCTCGCTTGCGGGTCGACAATGTCCACGTTCACGTTGAACGATTCGAGTTCGCGGATGACGTCGATGACTTTGGTGTTTCGGATGTCGGCCACGTTCTCTTTGAAGGTCAAACCCATCACGAGAACGCGCGCTTCGAGGGGGTTGATGTCTCTGGCCAGGAGGCGCTTGACGGTTTGTTTCCCGACGTAGAAGCCCATGCTGTCGTTCACGTAGCGTCCGCTGTTGATGACCCTCGCATGGTACCCCAACTTGTTGGACTTCCACGTGAGGTAGTACGGGTCAATGCCAATGCAGTGTCCGCCGACCAACCCCGGTTGGAACTTCAAAAAATTCCACTTGGTGCCAGCGGCCTCCAAAACCTCGAACGTGTTGATGCCGATGCGGTTGAAAATGATGCTGAGTTCATTGACCAAGGCAATGTTGACATCGCGTTGGGTGTTCTCGATGATCTTCGACGCTTCTGCCACACGGATGCTGCTGGCTCTGTGCGTGCCGGCCTTCACGACGAGGTCGTAGGTTTGGGCCACCACATCAAGGGTGTTGTCGTCGCAGGCGCCCACCACCTTCACGATGGTTTCAATGGTGTTGACCTTGTCTCCGGGATTGATGCGCTCGGGGCTGTACGCCACGAAAAAGTCGCGCCCCATTTTCAAGCCGCTGACCTCCTCAAGGACGGGCACGCAGTCTTCTTCAGTGCATCCAGGATACACTGTGCTTTCGTACACCACGACATCGCCTGGCTTCAGGGCCTTGCCAACCGTTCTCGATGCGGCGAGCAGCGGCCCGAGGTCGGGTTGGTGGCTTGCGTGGATGGGGGTCGGCACGGCCACGATGTGGAAGCGGGCCCGCTTGAGTTCTTCCGGGTCTGCCGTGAATGTGATGTCGCATCCTTCAAAGCCAGCAGGAGGGACTTCTTCCGAGGGGTCTTCGCCGCGTTGCATCATGGCGATGCGTCCCTCGTGGATGTCAAATCCGACCACATTGAGGTGCTTGGCGAACGCCAAGGCAATGGGAAGGCCCACGTACCCCAATCCGACCACCGACATGGTGGCTTCTTTGGCAACGAGTTGGTCGTGAAGTGTGCTCATTGTGCGTGAACGTGTTGGTTGTTTATGATGTAAATCTGTCCAGTCTCCGCGCATGTGGCGCGGCCGTCTGCGTCGAAGTGCAAACGGCTGCCGTGCGCGGACATCCAGCCGATGTGTTGTGCCGGAACCCCCGCGACGAGCGCGTGGTTGGGCACGTCGTGGGTCACCACTGCGCCGGCAGCGACAAAGCTGTGTTGCCCCAAAGTGACGCCACACCGAATGGTCGCATTTGCTCCCACCGTTGCGCCGCGTTTGACCCGCGTGGTTTCGAAGTCGCCGCGTCGGTTGACTGCACTTCTTGGGTTCCGAACGTTGGTGAACACACAGGACGGCCCCAGGAAGACGTCGTCTTCAATGACCACGCCCTCGTAGATGCTGACGTTGTTCTGGACTTTGACGCCTTTCCCAATGTGCACACCTGAGGCGACGAATGCATTTTGGCCCAAACTCGACCCTTCCCCCACCACAGCCCCCGACATGACGTGGCTGAAATGCCACACCTTCACGTGGGCGTCCAGCACGGCGCCGTCGTCCACGACGGCCGAGTCGTGCACAAATGCAGTGGAGTGGATGCTGGGGCTGGCCATGGAGAGGTGTTCAGCGCGTCGTGTAGGATTCGAAGTTCTTGTGCTCGCTCCTGTGGAGGTCTTCCGTGCTCAATCCCTTGAAGTAGGCGTAGGTGTGTTTCAATCCTTCGGCCCGCGACACTTGGGGCGTCCAGTCCAGCACTTCTTGGGCGCGCGAGATGTCGGGGCGCCGTTGTTTGGGGTCGTTCACCGGAAGCGGCTTTTGGATGATGTCCACATCCGATCCTGTCAGGGCCAAGATCTCGCGGGCGAATTCGGCAATGGTGATTTCATCGGGGTTGCCGATGTTCACGGGCCTCGTCTCGTCGCTGAAATGCAGCCGCACGATGCCTTCCACCAAATCGTCCACGTAGCAGAAGCTGCGGGTTTGGGACCCGTCGCCAAACACGGTCATCGGCTCGCCGCGCAGCGCTTGTCCAATGAACGCCGGCAGCACGCGGCCATCGTTGAGGCGCATGCGGGGACCGTAGGTGTTGAAGATTCGCACAATGCGCGTCTCCAAACCGTGGAAGGTGTGGTACGCCATGGTGATGGCCTCTTGAAAGCGCTTGGCTTCGTCGTACACCCCACGTGGACCGACCGTGTTCACGTGTCCCCAGTAGTCTTCGTGTTGGGGATGCACTTCAGGGTCGCCATAGATTTCGCTGGTGGAGGCGATGGTGATGCGCGCGCCTTTGGCTTTGGCCAATCCCAAACAGCGGTGCACGCCGAGGGAACCCACTTTGAGCGTTTGGATGGGGATTTTCAAGTAGTCAATCGGACTTGCCGGCGAAGCAAAGTGCAGAATGTGGTGGAGCGGGCCACTGACGTGGATGTACTCGGTCACATCTTGGTGGACAAAAGAGAAGTTGGGCAAGGCGAGGAGGTGCTCGATGTTGCGCAT
>Ga0163109_10002512_pt1 | contig 14289 bp, 17 predicted proteins | sample CRUFie1St13metaG_FD_108704 | JGI IMG/M metagenome (GOLD analysis project Ga0163109, IMG submission 108704) | Marine microbial communities from the Costa Rica Dome - CRUD Field 142mm St13 metaG | ecosystem: Environmental > Aquatic > Marine > Oceanic > Photic zone | place: Costa Rica: the Eastern... | reverse complement strand
TTAAGAAGTACAAGTAATGCTACAAAGAACATAAAACCATCTTCTACAAAACCTAAATATATAGAAGGTATCAATACATACCAACCTAAATACTTCTTTAAATGATCAATCATAAATTGGTTTAAGTTTCAAACAACTATTATCCCATCCATCAACACCTGCATAACAAGCATTAGGATACTCAGTACCATCAGGAGCAATAACAGGTTGATATATCTCAGTACATACTACACCATTATTTCTCTCACCTTTTTCACATACATCAGTTTCAGGAGTACAAGATGCAGCCATAAACATTAGCATTAGTAGGAGGAATAATACTAAGTAGTCTACAAGTCTCATTCTATCTTTACTCATCAGTAATAGAAAAATAATATGACCAGTCCAACTAAATAGAATACTATCCATCTTTTGTTAATATAAGACTTTCTCTCGTCGGAGGTATGAGGAAAATTTATATTAATAATGTAATCTTTAAATATGGTAAAGAATACAAATGTAATTGTGTACGCTATTGCAGCTAAACTAAACATATATAATAATATAAGAACTTTTTGGTTAAGAAACTACTAATATCCGATTTTTTTTTCGGGGAGATTTTTCTATATTTATGAATATGCAACCATTAGACAAAAATACTCTATTTTCTATCTTTGAACAAGGTGATGAACATATCTACAAAGAGTACGGTATGGAAGAGGAATTGTCTAACCCATATGTTCTTATCAATATGGTGGTAAAAGGTCTAGAAAACTACAAGATTATGGACCAAATGTATATGCATCAATACCCAAAGCAGTATAAAGCCACTAGAAAGACTATTCAATACAAGTATTTCAATAGATTACTAGCATATCTTAGTAGAATCGATAAAAAACACTTTGAAGAAAAGTATCAAGTCGGTGATTCTTATGAATTAATGCATAAAATCTATATGTTAGAAGGTTTGATGTTCTATTATGAAGGCTTGGAACAGTATGAAAAGTGTCAAATAGTTAAAAACTACGTAGAATTACTAGAAAACTATAGAGTTCCACAATTAATCTAAGTAAGTTACAGAAAAAACTTAGGGAAAAGTTGTTTCCCATTGGAAAAGTACCTATATTAAGGTATAATAATTAATTAAATAAAGGTTATGTATTTAGATGTAAATAAGGCTTATTCGTCCTTTGATTCGAATCTTGCAAAAAACGAAAAAAATGACTGTTTTGTTAGAGCATTAGCTGTCGCTACTGGTAGTGCTTATGAAACTGCTCATGAAAAAGCTAAATCAAGCTTTGGAAGACCTGATAAGAAAGGTACTCCTAATGAAAATATAGTTGCTCAAATGTTTAACTACGAGAGAGACGGTATGGTTATAGGTGATAATACATATAGCGTTACAGTTATGGGTAAGAGTCATACAAAGAACGTATATAAGTTATATGATGAAGTTATATATAGAAAGAAAACTTTAAAGTCTTTTATAGAAGATCATCCTAAAGGTACCTATATTGTGACTGTAGCCAAGCATGCTTTAACTATTAAAGATGGAGAGGTAATGGATTGGAATAGTAATAAGTTTAAGCCTACTAGAAAGATAGAGGCTGCTTATAAGATTCAAAATAGTAAGATAGGTAATCAATTAAAGTTATTTTAATATGGAGTCGTATTCAAAGTCTACTGATATACCTCAGACTAGAGCTCTGCTCCTAGAGAGACTACTGCCTAAATATCCACATAGTATACACGACACAGAAGATAACGATATACGATTCAGAACCGATATAGATGGCACACAAGTAGATCTTACTATAAGCCTATATGATGGGTTGGGTGTGGTTACGGCTGGAGGTTATGATGATCTACATAATAGTGTAGTTCTGGATATACAAAAAGAGGTTGATGATATATACTTAAATTATGTTTAAAAAGAAAATTTCGTGGGGACTTGCGCTTTTTGCGGCGGCGAGCCTCCTATCTTGTCAAAAAGACACCATTGCACCCGACACCTGCCTGTCCGGCGATTGTAATGCACGTATGATCTTTCCTACTACTTTAGATAGTAATGGTTATTATCATATGGAACTAGATTGGTCTAGAGAATACCTACCTTACTTCATCATAGATGTAGAAGCAGATGTATTATCTCCGGAATATAGAATTAATGATTACTCATATGTTGAGGCCAACTTTGATAGCGACACCTCGTGGATCATAGGCGATACCTTGATTATGACGCAACCTTTATTTAAGCCTTTCACAGGGACTTGGACTCAACAGGGTAATCCATTACCAAGCGAATGGGTAGATTTACCTCTTACTCAATTTGCAGGTATAGAAGTTAACATAGTTCAACCTACTACTATATTATTTTCAGAGAAGAATGGAGTATTGAAGAGTAGAAGAGTAGTTGGACCGTTTACTCCTCAAATGATAGGTGATACTATCACTATTGCAATGAAGGTAAAATGGAATGCAATGGAGTATTCAGTAGTCAAAGACAACTTTATCCAAAAGTTTATTGTGGAATAGTTGATACTTTGAGAAATTATTATTATCTTAAGATATATTAATAGATTATATAAGATATATGATATAAGATAATATATAAGTATATAAATATATATAATAATTAATAAATAAATAAAATATATGGCATTGTCAAAGGAACAAATCCAAAAAAACTACGAAAAGCACTTAAAAATAGTCGAAACTTATATTACCGACCGTAAGGATAAGGTTTTATCTATGATCGATTCATTCCAAGAAGAGTATGCTCTAGCACCAGCTAGTGGTAAATCTTGGTATCATAATGCTTTCCAGGGTGGATATGTTGATCATGTAAATAGAGTAGTGGAATATGCAGTAAAGCAGTCTAGGTTATATCAAGAGATGGGTGGAACAATAGATTACACCGAAGAAGAGCTGGTCTTTGCTGCATTATTTCACGACTTAGGTAAATTAGGTGATGGAGATAGAGTAAATTACTTACCTCAGACCGATAAATGGAGAAGAGATAAGTTAAATGAAATGTATACTAACAATTCAGACTTAGATTTCATGCTTATTCCAGATAGATCCTTGTTTATATTACAGAAGAATGCAATTCCAGTAAGTTTAAAAGAGTTTTTAGGTATAAGATTACATGATGGTGTGTTTGATGAAGCAAATAAAGCCTATTTCTTTAGTTATCAAGAGGCTTCCAGACAAAAGACCTCTTTAGTTTCGGTTTTACACAGTGCAGACTTTCTAGCTTCCAAAGCAGAATACGATATTTGGAAGAGAAACGGTGGTTCTACCACTCCTACTACAAAAAGATCAGAAAGTACCACAGGTAAAAGAGTTCAGTCATCAGATTCATTAGCAAAAACACTTAAAAACCTATAATGGCGGATATTTTTACAACATATAACATAATAATTGCAGTTTTAGTTGTTTCCGGAGTTATTTTTGTCTATATTTTAAGAAACCTACTGTTGAAAGTGGAAAAATATGAGGATCAAGTAATGAAATTAGAAGATACCTTAGTAAATATCCAAGATACAATAGTAGATTCACAAAAGCACCTTAATCAACTTGACGAACGTGGGGTTTTTCAGTCAGATGACGAGGTCGGTTATTTTTTCGAACAATTAAAAGAAGTTCAAAACGAACTAGACCGATTTACAAATGCCCAGAAAGAAAAGCAAGGCTAATTATTTTACAAAAGAAACAGAAGAATACATAGTTAAGTATAACGAATCGACTGACCCAGAGTATCGTAACGCTATTTTTACAGAACACATCTACTTTCCTTTTTATAAGTTAGCAGAGAACATTATACATACATTCAAGTTTTACTACACGGATGTTGATGCAATAGAAAACCTTAAACACGAAATAGTTTCTATTTTATTAGAACAAAAGATTATGAAGTTTGATCCTACTAACGGAGCAAAGGCATATTCTTATTTTGGTACAATAGTTAAACGTTGGTTAATAAATTATAACGCAAAAAACTATAAAAGACTTAAACAAGTAGGTTCTTTTGCTGATATAGAAGAGTCTTACGATAATAAAGTAGTCGAAAAGATGGTTCATCCAGATGCCATAACATTAGGTAAGTTTATAGACCTATGGGTTGAAGAGATGTATGAGATATTAGAGGAAATGTTTCCTAAGATGACAGAAAGAAAGATAGCTGATGCAGTATTGACTATATTTAGAACTAGAAATGATCTAGAAATCTTTAGAAAGAAAGCTCTCTACATTTATATAAGAGAGATGACTGATTGTGAAACTCCTTTACTTACCAAAGTAGTAAACGTACTAAAGGCTAAGTTCTACGACAAGTATATTATACTGCACGAACAAGGTCTTATCGTCAATAAATTGCGTTAGTCTATTTATAATAAAAGAACTAATGAGTTTAGATAAAGAAATATTTGACGGAAAAACTCTATCTGATCTATTTTCTGAAATACACGGTAATTCAACAACTACTAGAGCTCAGGTTAAAGCTTTGATAGGAGAGTTAAAACCACTTATAGAAAATATAGGAGATGCTACTCTTATAGTACCTATGATAAAAGAGTATATGGAGATAGGTGTTAAGAACGATGAAGCACTCATCAAATTAGCTACTATTGTTCAGAGAATAGAGTCTGCTAATGCTAAAGGTGATGGCAGTGATATGTTTGACTTTTCAGAATTGCAAGATCTTTTAGAAGAGCAAGAAGAGACAAAAGAAGAGATAGAAGAAGTCAAAAACAAAGATACCGAAGAGGATGTTTAATTTTGGTGGTAGTCACCTAGCTAGTGCAATCAATCATGTATTTGGAGGAAGCTCTGCTACATTTAGATTTGTTAGAGTAGTTGACGTAGTATTAGATGAATCAAGTCCTTACTGGGACCAATTTGGTAGATCACAAGCTATAAATGGTATAGTTTATCGTGACTTATCTACCCCTATGAGTCAAGATGAAGATGCAAAACTTCCTTTTGCTTATTGTGCAAATCCTAATAATATACAGCTACCCCTTAAGAACGAAATAGTAGTAGTTAGTTCATTACCATCTGAATTTAGAACATTAAACCCTTCGGCTACTAAAAACTACTGGATATCAATAGTTGGTTTATGGAATCATCCTAACCATAACATTTATCCTGATACCGCACAAGACGGTAATGACCCTGAATTCGGTGATGATTTCGAAGAAAACGATAAAATAGCTCCATTACAAACATTTCCTGGAGACGTTTTATTATCAGGTAGACATGGTAACACCATTAGATTAAGTGGGACCAAACAAACATATAATACTCTTACAGACGATAGTAATAATGGTAAACCTTTTATTATTGTAAAAAATAATATGAAGGAACCAGATGATGGTACTTCTCTATCAACTGAAGATATAAACGAAGATGGTAGTTCTATCTATATGGTATCAGATCACACTGTGCCTTTAGATGAAGCTAACAAAACTGCTAACTCTTGGAAAGAACCAGCTGACTTAGCAGCTGCTTATAAAGGAGATCAAGTACTTATAAACGGTGGTAGGTTATTCTTTAATGCAAAAGAAGAAGGAGCTTTTATCGCTGCTAACGAATATATAGGTTTAGCGTCAAAAGAGATACACATAGATGGAGATGATATGGTATCATTAGATGGTAAAAAGATATACTTAGGTACTGCAGCTTTAAATAGAGAAGATGAACCTGTAATATTAGGTACTACATTGCAAGATTGGTTAACTAACTTAACTGATAATTTAAACACATTATTAAAAAGTTTAGGTAAACCATCAGCACCACCAGCATACGTTGCTGCTAACGTTGCAACTGCTAAAGCTTTAACACCTGCAATAAAGACGTTAAAATCTCAAATTAAACTATTAACATCTAAAAAAGTATTTACTGAATAATGCCTTACGTTAATATACCAGAATCAAAATTAGTAGGTGCAATAGCAACACAAGTTGGTAATTTGCAAGGAGTGTTAGCTGATAAAGCTTATGACTTAGTAAATGAAACTATACAAGACGTAAGAAGAAATGCTTGCCCTAGTTTACCTAAAGCTAATAGGTTAGTACAGAAAGTAAATACATTAAGTAATAGGGTTAATAATATAGACAGAAAGATAAAGAAGTTTAGAAAACTTGCTCAAACTGTTATGACGTTAATAGTAGCTATAAAAATAATATTAAAAATTATAAAAAAGCTACCCATACCTCAATCTGTACCTCCTGGATTTGGTTTACCTGTAGCATTCTCTATGATACAAGCAGACCTTTTACATATGGCAAAAGAAAAGATTAAACAAGGTACTGATGATGCAAACGGTATATTAGAAGTAATTCAAACTCCTGCAACTAACTTAGGAGTTATTTCTAGAACATTAGGTAGAGTATCTACAGTTGCAAACGGATGTAGATTAGAAGGAGTGTTAAGAAGAGAAGTAAATGCAGGAAGATTAAGAGAAAGAACATTAAACGAATTAGGTATTGTAAATGATAGAGGAGAGTATATATTCTCTAATACAGGACCTACATTATTTAAAGATTTTAGTTTGAATAGAGACGGAAGCTTTTTTGGTAAAGAAGTTGATACTGTTAAAGATAAAGATGGAAATGACGTAAGTAGTAATTCAAACTTATTAAATGCCCTCAACGCTCTGAATGGAAGTGGAGAGGTGTCTAAAGATGTAAAGGATAATATAAAAGACTTATTAGATACATTTAAAGACATTGAGGATTTAGATAAAATAGACAATCCTGACCTAAGTTATACCTCAGATAGCGGTATAGTTTACAAGTTAGAGATTCAATTGGACCCAAAGTCACCTGCTATTGCTCCTCGTAGATTTGCAGTAGCTATTGCTCCTAACGGAGTAGTTGTGTTAAAAGGTCCGAAATCATTTAGTTCTTCTACTAAAGTACTAATAGAGGAATTAAAATTTAGAATAGACAATCAACTTCCATAACTAAACTATTTATATATATGAAACTCGATCAATTAAGAAAAATCATACGAGAAGAAGTTAGAGCCGCAGTTAAGGAGGAGTTACAAGAAGTAATGAACGAAGCAGTAAAAATTGCTAGTACTCCAACACCAAAAGCAACTAACGGAATGACAGAAGTACCAAAAGGCCAACCTAAAAGGTGGTCTAAAGGTAGAAGTGCAACATTAGATGAAATGTTACAACAGACAGCAGCAACGATGTCAGGTGAAGATGCAAAGAACTTTGGTTCAGGGCAAATATCAAAACCTAACTTTGCTTCATCTATGGGTAAACAAATGGGAATGACTGAAAGCTCAGGACCAATGCCAGGTATAGATATAAGCAAATTAGACTTTGTAGCTAAAGCTAAAGATGTATTAGATCTAGCAAATAAGAAAAGTAAAAGAGTATTAAGTTAATATGCCATTTGAGGTTAAAAAAATAGATCCATTAGACCTTCAACCAAGGAAGGCAATAGGAGTTAAGCTACCTTTTTCAGGTACTGCAGTTTTTAACTCTACTTTTACTTCTGCTGAAGCTATAAAGAACAATCTAATTAATTACTTTTTAACCGCTAGAGGAGAAAGATACTTAAACCCTGCATTTGGTAATGCTTTACAAAACTTATTATTTGATCAGTTAACAGAAGATAAAGTAAAACAAATAGATGCTTTAGTAAGAGCAGATTTAGAGTTTTATTTTCCTAGAGTAGAACCTGTAAATATACAGACAGTAGGAGATCCAGATAGAAACTCAGTACAGTTTTCTTTATCATATAAAGTTAAAGATACAAATATCGAAGACGAACTTATAATTAATTTTGAACAATAATGGCAGAACAACGAGACATAAAATATATCAATAGAGAGTTTTCTGACTTCAAGTCTCAGTTAGTTGAGTTTGCGAAACAATATTTTCCTGATTCATATAATGACTTTTCTGCTACATCACCAGGAATGATGTTCATAGAAATGGCATCGTATTTAGGAGATGTATTATCGTTTTACCAAGATACTCAATTACAAGAGACGTTTTTGCAGCATGCACAAAACCCTCAAAACTTATACACATTAGCTTACATGATGGGTTACCGACCAAGAGTAACTACAGCATCAGAAGTTGATCTAGAATGGACACAATTAGTAGATCCTATTGCAGGTACTACTGAACCTAATTACGATCAAGCTTTATTTGTTTCAGGTGGAGCAATAGTAGGAGCTAATGATGCATTATCAACTACATTTTTAGTAGATGATTCAATAGACTTTAAATTTAGTAGTTCTTATGATCCTACTGAAGTAACTATTGAAACTATAGATTCAGGTACTAATTTACCTTCACAGTTTAAACTTAAAAAGACTCGTAAAGCATATTCTGCTACAGTTAATACTAAAACAGAAGTTATTACGTCTGCTGAAAGGTTTAAAACGATAACTATTGAAGATGATAATATTATTAGAATATTAGATATTACAGATAGTAATGGAGATAGTTGGACAGAAGTACCTTTCTTAGGTCAAGATACTGTATTCGTAGAACAAAACAATTCATCTACATATAACGATTTAGTACAAAGTACTTTACAATTACAAAGAGTACCTAGAAGATTCGTTACAAGATTTACATCAACAGGTGTAATGCAAATACAATTTGGTTCAGGTATCATAGATGCAAGAGACGATGAGTTCTTACCAGATCCTACTACAATAGAAAAATATACGACAGCTTATCACGTTAATAAGCTAGATGTAGCATTTGATCCTACTAACGTTCTATTTACTAGAACATACGGATTAGCTCCTTCTAATACTACATTAACTATTAGATACCTAACAGGTGGAGGAGTTGGCTCGAACGTACCAGCTAGTTCTATAATTAATAAAACAGATATAGGTACAGTAAGAGCAACAGATACATCTAAATCATCTACATTAGCAGTAAATAATGTTAAAGCAGCATCTGGTGGTAAAGATGGTGATACGAAAGAAGAACTGAGACAAAATGCTTTACGTTCATTTGCAGAACAAAAAAGAGCAGTAACGGTAGATGACTATACAGTAAGAGCATTATCAATGCCTGCACAATTTGGTGCAATTGCAAAAGCATTTGTAACTAGAGAGCAATTAGCTAATTCTGATAGAAGTGTATTAGATAAGAATCCTTTAGCATTATCATTATATGTACTATCATATGATGTAAATGGAAACTTACAAGCAGCTCCTCAATCATTAAAGACTAATTTAAAAAATTACTTATCGCAATATATGTTAATAACTGATGCATTAGATATAAAAGATGCATTTATAGTAAACATAGAAGTAAAATACCAAGTATTAACTTTACCTAACTTTGCTTCAAGAGAAGTACTTACAAGATGTACTGAAGCATTGAAAGAGTATTTTAAAACTGCGAAAAGAAATATTAACCAACCTATAAATTTATCTGAAGTAAGTACGATACTAGATAAGATAAAAGGAGTACAAACAGTTAAGAAAATAGAAGTATTAAATAAAGCAGGAGGTAATTATTCTGGATTTGCTTACGATACTAAAGGTGCTACTAAAGATGGAGTAGTTTACCCTTCTTACGATCCTTGTATCTTTGAAGTTAAATATCCAGACTTAGATATAAAAGGTAGAGTAACAGCAATATAAGATGGCAGTATATAGAATATATCCCGAAAAAGATACTTACTTAGATAGTAACCCTACTGTTGCAGGTGAGTACGGTAATGCTGGTTTAGATGAAATACTAGAAGTAGCTGGTTATCCAGATCCAGATGATAATGCAGTTGGAAGATCTAGTAGAACTCTAATTCAGTTCAGAGCTGCAGACATTACTAATGCTGTAGATAATATTATTACAGGTAGCATATCAGCTAGTTTACATCTTTCATTAGCAAATGCTAGTGAGTTACCTGCAGCATATACAATTTATGCATACCCAGTATCTCAATCTTGGACCAATGGTACAGGAAGAGGAGCTGATTCACCAGTTAATAGAACAGGGTGTAGTTGGCAATATAGAAATGCTGGTAAAGATGCATGGGACAGTTTAGGTGGTGATTTTATAACCAACGGTGTTTCTGGTAGTAAAACTAATGACCTAACTTCAGACCACGATTTAGACATAGACGTAACCAATATAGTTTCATCACACTACAGCTCTAGTTTGCCAAACTATGGAATGCTGCTTAAGTTACAAAATGAGTATGAAAATTATACGTCACAATCTATATCGTTGAAGTATTTTAGTTCAGACACAAACACTATTTTCCCACCTTACCTTGAGTTTAAGTATGCAGATTCTGTATATAGTAGTTCTTTATCTGCTTTAGATACAGATATAGCTACAGTTAAAATAAAGAATAGCAAAGAAAAATATGCTGATTCTGATATAGTTAAGTTTAGAGTATCTGCAAGACCTAAATATCCAACTAGAACATTTACAACAGGTTCAATATACTTAACTGAATTTAAGTTGCCAGAAACTTCATACTACGGTATAAAAGATGAGTTTAGCGGTGAAATGATAGTTGACTTTGATACTACATATACAAAAATAAGTGCAGACGATACTAGTAGTTACTTTAACATATACATGGATTCATTTCAACCAGAAAGACATTACAGGCTTCTAATTAAATCAGTTATAAATGGTAGCACTGTTGTGTTTGATAATAAAAACATCTTTAAAGTAGTAAGACATGGCTAATGAAATAAAAATACAAAAGACTGTCTTTAACAAAGAACAGTTTGGTAAAGTAGTAGATAATTCTTTCAAAACATTTACACAACCTGTAGAAGAAGATACATTACTTACTATTGGAGAGTTTTTTGATCAATATAGAAGGTTATATTATGAAATACCTGTTGAAGGGGATGATTCTCATACAACATTGATAGAAGAGAGTAGTAAGTTAGTAGACTACGAAAAAGATACAGAAGACATTCAACCACTATTAGATGAAATTGCAGCATTAAGAGAGCAAAATAATCTTCTAGTACAACAAAATTTCGAATTAGAACAATCACAAGCAGACATTGACTAATGGCAAACTTTAAGTATACAATAACTGATTTAGATTCTGCTGCAGTAACTGGGCAAACTTCTATTCCTGAAAGTCAAAAGGAGTTAGTAGAACAGTTTGCTATCAATCAATTGTTTGCGAAAGAGTCTAATAAATTAGAAATACATGTATACTCATTAGATAATCAACTATTAAAGTCTGATCAAAATTTTACTAAATATACGCAGTTATTAAATTCTGCAGGAGCTGGTAAAGATGGAGCTTCAAACATATATTTAGACCCAGCCTTAGATGCAAAAGATTTAGGATATGAAAGAGGTGATGTAAGATTACTATATAACTTTTTAGATAATCTATATTCAGAAGCTAAAATTGCTTCTAAATTTTTTATTAAAGAAATAAATTCAGATAGAACTGAATTAAGATTACTTACATTTGAATTAGAAGACGAAAGATTATCTGAAATAACTAAAGAGTTAAAAAAGAACTTATTAGATAATTCTTATTTTTCAGATTATAAACTTAACTTTCAAGATAACAAACTTTACTCTGTAATCAATATAGATACATTAACTGTTGATGGAGAGTTATCAGTTGTTGTTAAATTAGGTGAAGCATTACCAGATGAGTTTGCAGTTAACGATACTCTATATATTGAAAATGTAGTATCTGATGCAAGATATTTTGGTGTAGATGCAGAGGTAGTAGGAGATGAAATAAAGATACCTAAACTAAAAGGACCTAACTTTGGTATAGAGTTAGAAGCAGATAAAAATAACCCTAGTGAGTTTTTTAATTATAACGAACTATTTAGTTACCCTGTTACTAATTCATTTTATGAGTTAAGAAGTTTATATAACGAATCTGGAGCTCAATTATCTATAGACCATACTAAATTTGAAAACTTTATTCATTTTAGTTCTGCTGAAGAAAGAATAAGAAACTTTAAGTATAAGTTAGATCTTATACATTCTTATGAAAGTAGTATAGTAGCTATAGCATCATCATCGTACTCTGGTTCGGGAGTATCTGGTAGTACTGAATATTATGAAAACTTAGTAAAAGGGTTAGTAGATAACTTTGATCATTATGATAACTTCCTTTACTTCGGTAGTGGTAGTAAATCTTGGCCTAAAACTAATACTGCTAAACCTTATATAAACAGACCAAGTAGTCATACATCAGCATCAGCATTCTTTAATGAACTGATAACTTCAGCTTCTAGTTACGATAATACAAACTTTGATTTACTTACTAATACTATACCAAGGTTTATAAAAGAAGATTCTGATAACGAACCTTATATAATGTTCATAGAGATGATTGCTCAACACTTTGACAATCTATGGATATACTTTAGAGCAGTATCAGATAAGTATGACACTGATAATAGATTAGACTTTGGTCTAAGTAAAGATTTAGTTAAAGAAGCAATTGAGTCATTCGGTATAAAACTATTTACTGGTAATCAAAATACCGATAACGTATTTTCTCAATTTGTAGGTGAAGCTATACAAACTGGTAGTGAAGTAATAACTTCAATGTCAATAGCTACTTCTGCTTCGTTTAACTCAGGCAGTACGGCAAAAGAGCATTTACAGCCTGTACCTAAAAACGATTACCAAAAAGAAATACAAAAAAGAATCTACCATAACTTACCGTACTTAATGAAAACTAAAGGTACGGAAAGAGGATTAAGAGCATTACTTAACTGTTACGGTATACCTGATAACATATTAAGAATAAAGCAACACGGTGGAAAGATAATTGAAAGCACTAGATTCTTTGGACCTGAGTATAGTACAACAACAGGTAGTTTAGAAAAGATAAGATTAGATAACACTGGTAGTAACGTAAGTGGTAGTACTTTATCACTTTACTCATCAGTTGTTGATAAAGATAAAAAATATACCGATGATCTACATACAGTAGATATTGGGTTTGATATTTCAAGAGGATCAAATGAATTTATTGATGCTACTATTTCTAGTAGTTTTGATATAGATGATTGGATTGGAGATCCTAGAGATAGACGAGATACTAAATATAGTAGACTTGATAAAGAAAGTAGATTAGTTTTAGCAGGTAGTTGGAATTGGGAAGATATATTAGATGAATGGCAAAATGCAGACTTTGATTGGGATGATGTATTAGTTTATGCAAGAAGTCCTAAAGGGTTTGTAAGGTTACTTAATTATTTTGATAGTTCATTATTTAGAACTATTAAACAATTTTTACCTGCAAGAGCAAAAGTAAACACAGGTGCAGTAATACAATCACATAAACTACACCGTAGTAAAGCAGCACAAGTATCAGCATCATTAACTCAACCAGAGTATAATGTATCAATGTCTATTGGTAGTATAACCGGTAGTCAAGGTGGTTGGGCTAGTAGTTCAGGTAGTTATGGCTATACTACGAATCACAGTCATAGCATTGTAACTCCTTTAGGTAAAGTTCAAAAGAATATGACTACTGAGGACCCTATGTATAATGGAGAGTTCTCTGGTTCGTTATTAATATCAACAGATGGTGAAGTAGGGTCTAATAACCCTTTCCTTAACTTAGCACAACCTAATGTTACGTTTGATTTAACGATGTTTAACTTATCGTTACCATTACCACCTGCTTGTGTTATATTCTTATCAGCATCAATGCAAGGTAACTTCTATAATGCATTCTCTACTGGTAGTGAAGGAGATGCAATATCTGGTTCGATTCAGAAGATATATCCATCATCAGGATCATTATCGGTAGGATCACTACACTTTACTCATGACTTTGATGCATTTGAATTCTTTACATTAGAAGCTAAAGAAAGCTATACTAATACGTTCTTAGGTTGGTACAAACAATTCCCAACAGGTAGTGTTTCGAATAGAATTACTACTAATACGGAATTAACTATCTATTATGAAACAGAGGCTACTCATGGTAACTCATATTACGCAGTATTTGATTAATTATGACATTACAAGAATTTATAGAAACTAGACCACAGTCCTACGGAAGAGGAAACATTAACTTACTATACAGTAGTAGTGTAAGCGGTAGTGATAATACTCCTATTGCACCTTTCGTTATTGAAGGTATATCAATTCCTTTTGTTTCTCTTAATGGAGTTAATGTGAGTGATGCTTTAAGAGAAGTAGAAACATTTAGGTTTGACTATCCAACAGGACAAATCTCAGCAACTATTACAGGTAGACAGCAAAAGAATGAGTACTATTATTATACATTTACTCCTATAACTACTGATACTTTACCTTCAACAGTTGACGTACAAAACAATTCA
>Ga0163109_10002511_pt1 | contig 14290 bp, 16 predicted proteins | sample CRUFie1St13metaG_FD_108704 | JGI IMG/M metagenome (GOLD analysis project Ga0163109, IMG submission 108704) | Marine microbial communities from the Costa Rica Dome - CRUD Field 142mm St13 metaG | ecosystem: Environmental > Aquatic > Marine > Oceanic > Photic zone | place: Costa Rica: the Eastern... | reverse complement strand
TTCTGGGAAGGGTGTATATGATTCTTCCATTGAAATATCATCTGCAACTTGATCTAATGCCGTTAGTGCGGAAGTTTTGGCATCATCGTCCATTTCGAGTTCCATTATCATATCTCGTAAACCTTCTAAGTGCAACATGGCTTTTGCTTGGTCTTGCTTTGGTCCTTCGTTAGTTGGGACATTCAACCCGTCGATTCTGCTGATTAAACTTTTCATATCTTCCATAGTGATCGATTCTCCTAATTTCATCTGTGTTGGATTTTTCGTAAATTGTGTTGTTTTTGCCAGTCCTCTGCTCCCTGCACTGCTAGGTGATGCTATTTGCTCGCCTGAACTTATAGCACCTCTTTGACGCATTTTTGTCACGTCATCTATGTATTTGTGGTAGTTGTAAGGTATATCTGTCATGTAATGATATTTATCTTATGTGTAATTAACCAAACGAAGTCCAGTTCCATGGATCCTTAAATTTATCATCCTCTGATTTGTATGGCGTCGATAGGCATCTTATGAAAAAACCAATCAAAATACCTATTAAAAACCATGTCAACATAGTTACAATAGTTATCTACTGCTATTATTTTTCTGTGGGATCTAGATCGTTTGTGAACTTGTCTTCTGCGGGCACTTGCAATTCAACGTCTTCGCCCATCTCGTCATCATCGTCGAATTCTTTGTCAAGCATTGGCACTTCTCCGTCTGTGTCTTTATCGTCTGATTTGTCCTCTGCTTCTTTGTCGTCCGCTTTCGCTTCTGGTCTGTGAGGTTCTGAAGTGTTTCTCTCTGCGTCAGCGATCATTTCTTCTTCTGGTGCTTCTGCCTTTTCAGCGTCTGCTATGATCTCAGTAGTTTCAGGAGTCTTGATGAGAATGCTTGATGATTCTTCATTGTAAACTGCCTCATTGTCTGAGATTGTGTTGTAAAGTTCCACGAGTTGAGTGTCTTCTGCGTTTTTAACATACTCTGCGATATCTTTTGTGATAACTTCTCTAAATGATTTTGAGTCATATGTTTGTTCTTCTTTTTGTTCTGATTTTAATTCTGCCAGTTGTGCTTCTAATTCTGCAATTTTATCCAATCTATTTGTTTCTTCTGTGACTTCTTTTTTAATTGTTGTCGCAATAGATGTGTCAGCATCTGATTCTTTAATTGCTTTTGTGATAACTGATTCCGCTTTTGGCTCAGCAATTGATTCTACTAATTTTTTTGCTTTGGGTGAAACTTTTGTTGGTTCCACGTATTCTTTTATGCCCGCAAGTTTGGCAATATCCGCTAATGAAATATCTTTGTCGTCTAATACTTTTGGTTCACTGTTGGCCGCTTCCATCAACTCTTTTCTTTCTTGTTCGGGAGTCATGTTGCTCATGTCCTTCAAACGAGCCACTAGGTCAGAAAAACTTGTATTTGATGATTCTTTTTGTGCCATATGAATTATTTATGTTTGTTACAGTTTTATTTAAGTTGTTGATTTAATAGGATAGCAAGTTTTGACTCGTATGCTTTGCTTTCCGTGTCAATGCTGTATGGTAATCCTCCAGCATCAACGAATTTACTGTATTTGTCTTGCATACCTTTCACAAAATTTAGATCTTTTCCTGTTTGCAATCTTAATTTTACTGCGGATAAATCCTTTTTGATATCGTTTGCAAGTTCTGTATGCCCTTGGTCAACCGCCAATTCATAGGCCGTGTTCAGTGCTTGTACAGCCGGCACACTGTTGTCAATTGCATTGTTTATTGATCCTAGTCCTGCTACGGCACCAACTATCACGCCTGCCGCCGCCAATTTTTTTGCCCAGTCCTTGAGACCTTCATCTAATAATTCATCGTCTTTAAGATGCTTGTCTTTTATCTTGCCTATCTCTTGATGGTTAGCACCTTTGGCCGCCGCACTCTGTATGGCCTTCATTCCTGCCTTGCCGTATTTCTTTACGCCTGCTCTGTATAGGATACCACTTTCTTCTACTGATTCGTTCTCAATCCCGTGTGAGGCAAGTGTCATGCTCATAGCATCCGCCAATCCAATCTTGTCCATGTTCATTTGGTCAATATCAGATGTATCACCATGGTCATTGAATACTGCAATATATTTTTTAACCATTGCCGGATCAAATCCTGCTTTGATCAAAACATCATCGCTTCTGTAATCTACATCATCTTTCATGGCCTGTTTGGTCGCAGTAGCGTACATCACTGCTTCTGCGTCTTTGCCATATCTCTTCTTAAATCCTGCTTTGTTTTTCTTCATGCCCTTAACGATCTTTTCTCTCTTGTTCATCTCGCCCTTGGTCATACTTCTACCTGATGTGCTGTGTTGTCCACCATGTGCCTCGTCTGTGTTTTTTCTCTGTTCTTTGGCAATCTCTTTTTCAACTTCGTTTACTCTTTTTGCCAGTATCCGCATCATGCCTGGTTTTGTGTCCACATCATCTAAACTTGTTTCTTTTGCAAGTATCTCGTCAATGTGTTTTTGCACTATGCCTGCGTGTCTCTGCAATACGTTAGAATCAAGTTCTTCTCTGTATGGATTTAACTTTTGGTATTCTTCGTAGTTGTGTACACCCTGTAGGTAGTCAGCCGCCTTGTTCAGTTTGCTCTGCACCCAACCTTCCAGGTCATCACCTTTGTTGATCATCTGCATCAACTCTATCGCATACTTGGCGGTGTGGTACAGTGTGCTTTTGCTCATGTGTCCCTCGCCTGCGTCTTCCGTCATGCCACCGTCATCGTAGAGGCCGGCCTTCTCGCCCTGCATATAGCCATGCACTTTTTTCACATAGTCACCTGCTAGGTCAATTTTCTTTGCCACCCATGCCTCCATCTCCGCACGGTCGTCTATCATGTTGTGTATCTTGATTGCGTGTTTTCCAATCTTCAACAATTGGTTCAACGCCATTGAGGCCTCGTATGTGTCTGCCTCTACCGGTTGGTTGTGTAGTTCAAATACTTTCATCTTAATTAAATCCTACGTGTGTGATTTCTGGATGTTGTTTTTTAAATCTTGATGCTTCTTGGTGTACCGCTTCAACGTTGTCATATTGCATACTGTCTTTGTCGCTGACGTTCATCCTTAGGTACTTGTCTGTGGCTTGTAGGAATTCGTCTATTGGGTATGGACTTGTGTTCTCAAAGTCTGCGTCCAATCCAATACTGCTCAATATTGATCTCGCTGTGACGTTGCTTACATGTCCTAATTTGAAATCCATTCCGTCTGGGTATGTGTACATGCCTTTTTTCTCGTCCTTGTAATAGCCGTAGAAATCTGCGCCTTCCTGTATTTCGTCATCTGTGAGATCTTTTACAGGTTCCATTAGCGAGAAGTAACCTTCCTGGTCACCATACATTTTCTTGAATGTTTCCGGATCTTTTTTTGAAATAACTTTCATCACATATTCTCTTGGAGATGTGTCAGCATAATTTAAGTGTTGTGCCAGTGATTTTAATTTTTCAGCGTCCAACAATTCCGCGGATTTCTTTAACATGTCATAGTCCATGCTGTCTGGACCAATCTCGTCAGCGTATCTGCTGATAGTTCTTGATGCTAGTGTTGATCCTTTGTCTTCTTTAAATTCATAAAATCTCATAGTATTCGTATTTATTATGCACAGGCGTCACAACGACAGTGCTTACATACCTCAATTTCGTATTCTTTTGACCCGTCTACCGGGTAGTTTTTTTCTGTTCTTTTACAGTCTTGCCCACAATGACTGTCGCAACCACAGTTTTTGCATTTAACGGTATCTGTAAGTATCAATGGTTTCATTATGGATACCTCTTGACTAAAGGACCGCCAAACAGGCTTGTGCCTTTTAGGTTATGTGCACCTTTGGCCGTTCCATTGGGATTTTTGGGTTGTACAATTTTAGGTAATTTAGGTGCTTTTGTGCCGGACACTCCAGGTGATCCTGTGAAAGACTTCTTAAATCTGTCTCGTCCTATTGCTATGTGCGGTGACACAACAGTGGCTATGTTGCCCGCACTGGTGGCACCCGCTGTTGCCTGCTCCCCTAATTTTTTATGCGTGATGATTTCTAGTATCTTCATTATAGATATTTAGTAATTTGTACCAATAGCAAATTTTGTAGAAGTTAGGGTCTGGAAGTATTTTACCAATACTGTTTTTTGTTGTAAAATCATGAGGTTCACCGCCTCCTTTTATACGTCCTATCATGTGTATTCCGTGTTTTTTAACAATGGGCAATATTAATTTTTGCTTGCCTCCATGTACAGGCATGTGTGACCTATCGATTACTTTACCGTTTACACTTTCATAATAGCCACCGGTACCGGGCCATGTCCATGGATCAATCGCCCAAGCGGGATCTCTTTCTTTGTCGAACCTATTTTCCAGGTCCTGTAGTTTATCCATGCGTAAAAAATCTTTAGGCAACAGGAAAGTATGTAACAACTGCATGGTTGCCGATTTCGTCATGAATCCGTTGGTGTAGTTAGTGTCCATGTTGTTAAATTGGAATGACAAACTTGATCCAAACACTTGATCATTCAACTCGTACACAAATATCTGTTTTGGGTATTTGCCTCCTTCTACAAGTTCCATCCCATCCTGACTTTCCATACCCCAATCCCGCCATCTTTTTTGTGATTCAGCACTGAGATAATAATTTGTGAAACGATTGTATTCAGCGTTTTCGATTATCTTGTGTTCACTTGTTATAGATTCAGTAAAATCTATGTCATCTATTAATGTGTTGTCAGAAAATATTCTTAAGTTGAAATCTTTTTTATAAATGTTGATGTTTGCTAAGAAACCAAAAATATACTTCATACAGAAGTAATTATTTTGATTTTTTACGTCCGGACTTCATGTTGGCACACCAGTGATACATCTTTGCACGTTCGCCTGATGCCTTTTTGGCTTTGCTTCTCAAACTTGTTACAGAACCCTTGCAACTGGCTCCTGCACGTTTCACACGTCCCGGTCTGCTCTTGCCTTTACGTTTACCGTCTGCGAAGTTCTCTAGAAATTCAGCAAACTCTTCTCGCATACTTCTTGCTGGCACACCTTTATTTGTTAAGCCTAAATTGAATTTGTTTGCCTGCCTAGTAGTTTCACCTGGCTTTACATCAGCAGTAGTATTTTGTTTTGTTATGATACCAACTCCAGCCGCCTCTTCTATGTCTTCAGGTGGAACAATCTTTGCCTTTATAAAATTAGCACCTGCTTTTCTGTGTCCCCAGAAACGATGATGCCCGTCTATTACTTGGTAACCGTTCTTGTATTTTCTTGCAAGTATAGGCCCCATGCTTTGTTTATTTTGTACAGCCTTTGCTATTTGATTTACTTTGGCCATGCTCTTAGGATCTCTCATTTTGTCTTCGGGTTCAAATCCGATTAATTGTTTTATAGGAATGTTTGTGATTGGTAAAGCATTTGAATTATATTTTTCTACACCAACCGCACCAAAATACTTTGGGTCTGTTGACAGCTTTATTTTATTTTCGTTTGCTCTGTTGTTGCCTTTGTTCTTGAAATCAAATCTGTTGTTTGGTCCTTTACCAGGTAAGTGTATCAAACCCATTGGTTTAATTGTTTGTGGCATAATGAGGCCTCTTTCGATGATATCTTGTATCTTCATTAGTAGTTGTTTGGCCTGTAGTTCGCGGCTCTGGTTATCCTAAAACCTTCTGGCTTCCATTCCATAATAAATTTTTTATTGGGGTCATCGTATGATGTGCTGTAATGATCTCCGGCATGTATCTTTCCTGCCTCGCCCATTTCAAACTGTTCGTCAAAATACATTTCTGCGCCATCGTAGTAGTCTGCTTTGATACATCTTTCTTTCATTGCCACAAAAATTTGTGCTTGGTGATGCACGTCTTTGATGTTTTCATGAACCCATTTTCTGTGTGCTGTGATTGTTTCCTTGCTGAGGTTATCTCTGGCCAATGTGTATCCACGTCCGAATGCATTTGGTTCTTCTGACCTAAAGCATTCCATCCAGAATTCCAAACTGAATTTTGGTGTGTGCTCAACAAAATTGTCTATGAATCCTTGTATAGTGCTGTCAATATCCTGCATTGTTTCTTGGTCCAGATGTAATTCGTCTCTCATTGGTCCCATCTTGTCTGAAGGATTATAGCAACTCAAGTGTAGAGGTGGTTCTTTTTGTTCTATGTATTTCACTTTTGGAAGTATTGCTTTGATATCTCTAGTCTGCCTACCACTGTATGGCACACGTATCATGGTGCCGTCATTAAGGTTATCGCTTAAACATCCAAGCATTATGCATACCTCGAAGATTTTATTTTCAAAAAGATCTATCCCTTTCTTTTTACCATTGTTGAATGCGTGTGCGAATCTACTTGCTAAATTTCTCAGATAAAAGTTTGGATGCCTAAAGTTTACAGGCCCAGCAATCATAATAAAATCTGCGTCATAGCATTTTGCCATCTCGTTGTGTAAAAGGTCAGGCCCAGATGATGCTTCGTGATCGAATTTTTTCAGATTTATAATTTCTGTCTCTATTGATTTTTGTTGCATGGTTTTGGCTAAAAGTTCGCTCCATGCCTGTGTGTCTGAATTCTTGCCGTCTTTTATGCTACAAGAGAAAATTACTGCTTTCATCTTACAAATGCTCCTATTCTTCCGTGTACGTCAGGATACTCTCTGTACTTATATCCAGTGGGAGGAGTGGTATCTTCACCTTCCCATACAGGAATAAATTCCATGATGCCGCCTTCGAAGTCTGGATTGTGCCTTAGATGCACTTCAATCAATTTGTCACCAATAAACTCGCAATTGACTACATCGTGTTCCAATACTGCCTCTTTTATTTGTTCTGGCATTGGCATGACGTCCATTGTTCTTGCCCAACGATCCCATTTTGTAAAAGTGTCTTCTTTTTTGAATCCTTCCACACAAAGTGATTGTTCACCGTTTTTGTAATCAACCGATAGATGTCTGCCTTCAAACCATTCACACCAAAAAAAACCTGGTGGTATGTGTGTGGTGGTTTGTTCAATGAACATTTTTTTGGCGCCTATTCCTAATCCGTACGCATTAACAACAGGACGCACAATGTAATCACCTGATTCTGGTACGTCTATACCTGCGGGTCCACACTTGTAACCCATTTTACTTGCCAGGATCAATTTGTCCGTCACCCACATGGTGTCTGGATTTGGATTCTGCCAATACTGTTCTTCCGGATCTAAATGTGCAACTTCGTTTATTCGCATAATGCGAATATTTATTTAGATTTGGGCATTGGGTTCTCTCCTGTCAGTTTGGGTTGTGCAAACCACAGTCTGAACCATTCGTCTGTTCCTGGTTGGATGTTGTGTTTTTTTTGATATTCTGCTTTTTGTGTGCCCACATACGACAGATTTTCGCCCATTGAATCTGATTCTTCTTTGGGTTCGCATATGCCGGCAAGTTTTTTTAATCTCTCTATATCTTCCATGATTCCAATTGTGCTTTTGTAGGCTTCATTGGTTTCTCTTTTTTGATTTCACCACCTTTGGCCAAAAATGCTTTCATTTTTTCGTCTAGTTCTCTTTGTCTTTCTGCTGGTGATTTTTCCTCACCTTTGATTTCGTAGGGCCTATTGATCCCGCTGAACTTTGCCATAATCCTCTAATCCTTTCTTGACCTTATCTAATGAGTCTCTGTTTGCTTGATATAATATTCCATAACCACCTCTGCCTTGCCATCTCTGTATGTTCACTGGCCTGTCATCTATCAAAATGTTAGGTGTACCTGTGCCTTTGTCGACAGCATAACTTTCCTTACGTCCTGTAACAATTATGTCATCAGGTTGCTCTATGTGATTTTGAATCCATATCTTTTTGTATTTGGCACTGTTCTCATGGTCTCCTCTCAAAGGTGATGTGTTGATACTGAACTTGCCACCTGTGAATTTTTTCACCATGTCTATAAGTGCGTCCGCTGTTGGAAATTTTGGAAGAGTTGCGAAAAAGTCCGAACCGGTGATCTTGTCTATGACTTCTTTTTTTAGATCTTTTGTCTTGTCATTGGTTAATTGTTTCCAGTGTTCTACACCGTACATCTTTTCAACACCACCGAAGAAGTCTGCAAGGACTCCGTCCATGTCAAGATATACAGTTGGTTTAGCGCCTTCCATGTCTTCATTATACAACTTTTTGTTGTTTTCGTCAATCGTGACACCCAAAGCGTCCTGTATCTTGTCATATATGATTTTACCATCGTCGCCGCCCATGATGATTTTGCTGAATTCGTGTTCCTGTCCTTTTGCCGCAAGTTCTCTGGCTTTGGAGGCCGAAGCACCAGTAACATCATCTGCGTCAGGATCTCGTTGTCCTGCATTTACCACTTTTATGTTGTCAAACTTGTATAGATCATTTCCTTGTTTGTCCGGTTTACCATTGTATTGGTTGAGTAGTTTTTCAAACTCCGCCACCCTGTCAGAACCGGCGATCATTATGATCCTTGTTCTGCCTTCTGACTGTATCTTTTGCAGTGCCTTTATAATGGTGTTAGAACTTTCTTCTCCCACTGCCACTGTTGGATAGTACTGTTGTATGTAGGCCTGTTTTTCCTTGAATGTCAATGGATCGGTTTTATTATTTTGTTTGTGTGATAAAAAAAGATATGCTTTGCCGTTGGCCTTCTGTGCGGTACTGACCAGTGTGTCGATTAATTTTTTGTGTCCTATTGTGGGAGGATTAAATCGGCCAAATGCAAAAACGGCTGTGGACCTGTCGTCTTCCCTAAGAAACAGTTCCTTGAGTAACATCGTATTCGCCCTGTTTAATATTTTCTAATTCTCTGTCTGAGATAATCCTTGCAACCTCTAATCTTGTCTCTTTGGGAAACATGTCTTTAACGTCGGTGCCAGGAGATCCAAATTCTTTGACATATTCTTTTGCCGCATCATCAATCAAATACATCCAAAGTTTTTGTGCTTTTTCATGGTCATAAACATTCTTTTTTAATTTTCTCTTGATGTTTGATATGATTGGCATGAAACGTCTTCTGTAAAGATCTTCATTGTTCATAATATACGAATCAAGTTCGTTTACTGCGTCTGCGTCTTTGTTTTCATTAATAAATTGTGATGCTCTCATACAAGCATATTTATTAGTATAGATTCTCTAAAAGCCACATGTAAAATGGTGAATTAAAACTTATTTCCCACTTGCCGTTATGTCCCATTCTGTCAACATTAGTCCATGTTAAAGGCAATTCCTTGCCCGCTTCTTTCTGCTGTGTCGCCCATGGTTCTGGATATGTTGGAGTGTATGTCCCTGTGTAAAGCAGATTGCCCAATTGTATTTCATCAATCTCTATTGATTTGATGTGTAACAATTGATCTTTGATTAAATCACCGTTTTCGTTAACTACTGATTGTCCTTTGGTCTTGTTATCTCTTATGATAGTGAGAGTGTGTATTTTGTCCTCTTCGCATTCCGCTTCGAATTCTATTTTTGTGGGATTGTCTTCTGTTCCCTCTATCTCTGTGCAAGGAAAATATGTCTTACCACCTAACTGTATTTCTGCTGTTGGTTTCTTATCCCAAAAGGTTGCGTACAGTTCTATTACAAATTTTAATTTTTCTGTTGCCATTCAAACTCCAATCCTGCTGTGTGTCCTATATACGGACTATTTAAAGATTGTCTAAACAGTTCCAATGTAATCTGAGTGCCGGACAACACCACTTTCATGTATTTGTCGTTTTGTTGTATGACATCTGCGGATTTAGTTTTACCATTATTTTTGCAGACTATATCTATAACTTCCATTTGTACATCCTTTCATATGTTTCGGTGATCTCTCTTCTGTTTCCGCCCTGTGCTTCAAATTCATTTATAAATTGATCAATCAAATTTGCCGCCAATCTCCTGTATTCTGGCAAGACGTCTTGTTGTAATTTCACTATTGAATCCTGTGGAACTGACTGTACTATTGTTCCAATTGGCATGTTGTCAATCCAACTTCCCGCCTTGCACATATCATTTTGTATTTTGTGTAGGGCCTTTGTTGGATTAAATGTTATCATTATCTTACGTGCCTCGTCAGTAAGTACACTCATTAATGTGCCAAAGTAGTCTTCTTTGTATATTTCTTTGATCATTATTTTTTGATTGGCACAAACTTATCGGTTTTCATGTCGTATACAAGTCCGTGTTTTGCCGCATTGTTATTCTGTGAATTTGTGTTGAACATCGCCTTAACATCTTTTTTACTTCCATCATTGTTGTAACATTTTGGGTTTTTCATCCAAAGCATACCACAAGCAAGGCTGAATTTTTTGACATAATTAAAGCCTAACTGCATTCCATCATTGCCAGCGACACCCGATATGTCCTGTCTGTATTCTGCTGTGAAATTCCAATTAGCATCCAGATCGTCTTTTGGTGTATGGCTATAGAAGAATCCAAAGTTCTTTTCCTTGTTTGTTTGCGTAAGATCACTTTTTATGTTTGTGTAGTTGATACTGCCGTCTAAATTTACACTCTCGGCTACTTCCATGTCCATGCTACCTGAAGTAATATGGCTAGGAAGTGAGAACGACCAACCGAGAGTGTCATTCTCATTCTTATGGATCTCATACGATACTTTGTATGATTCCGTTCTTACATCTGAGAATCCTGTAATTAAACTATTGTCAACAGTATTAATATCTGTCAAACCTTGAGAATAGTCAAAACTCAATACATTGTTGCCTAATTGGTAACTAACACCAACCTGTCCAAAATTTGTAGTATTATTATCACCTACTGCAAGGGCACCGTCGGAACTATTGCCTAACCATGTTTCTTGTTCGCTTAATTGTCCCACGTTGGTTTTCACTGCAAACTTGTCAGTGATGAAAAATTGTTTTCCTACATTTGCTGAATAATCCCCATTGCCGTTGTCTCCTGTGTACAGACCAAAGTTCATGTATCCAAGGTCATATTGCCCACCTTGGCTGTAAGATCCAAACATTTGATTCAATGGCATATACATAGAACCATTCATCATCTGATTGATATCTGCGACTTTCCTTTTGTCTTGAACGATAAAAGTTGAACCTATATCAGTATAGTAATCTCTGTCATATTCATCTAGCACCATTAATTTTACACTAGATAAACTAGCGAAAGCACTAGCAGAGCCGGTAGCGAAGTAAGTTTTTGAGGCAGGTATTGTTGTGCTATCCACTCTTCCTGAAGTCGGAATTCCTAATGCACCTTGCGGTTGTGTTGCTTCGTCTAGATCCAACATACCTTGTCCGTGTATGTTAACATCATAACCATTGATATTAGTATCTGCTGTGTTCAATACAAGTTTTACTAAATTATCTCCCGACATGTGTGGCCACATTTGATGAAGTATACCCATTGCACCTGTCACCTGGGGAGCCGCCATACTTGAACCACCCATTTTATCATATCCATCATCAGGCACACTTGAATACACACTGTTACCTGGTGCCAGTATGTAGAAGTCCGATGTTTTGTATTTGTCATTACATTTATTATCTACAATGTCCAAACATATATGTCCGGCTTTACTACCTACAACCTGTCCGTCTGCTTTTGATCCACCCCAGTTTCCGACTATAATCATCTTGCCACCTAGGATTAAATTTCCATCCGAGTCTGTTTGACTCGCCCAAACACCTGGATCTAATGCATAATCGTAATTCATCTTGCCGTTAATGTACAAACCATTACCTGCCGAGTTGACCAGCACTATGTCGTTGTCTGTTGCCGCTTTCCAATATTGGGCACCACCACCACTGTATTTCATAATGTTTGTTATCTTGGGTGCCGAATAAGTACCATCGCTTAATTTCGTAACAGTACCATAATGGAAGTTTGGATTTGTTTTGTTGAAACTCATATTGATTGCAACTATATTCATGCCCTCTCCGCCAGCGGATTTTGGCGCCTTCAATTTTGCAATATCTTGAATGGCGTGTGCGGCATAACTCATGTGTGCATTGCCTGATCCTTGATAGTCTATATTTGCACCAACTAATTCTGAATCAAAAGCAACACCATGGAATTTGTTGCCATTTCTTTTGCCTGCCACTATACCCGCCACGTGTGTACCGTGTGATATGAGTTTACCACCATTGGCCACTGTGCCAAGTTCGTTACCGTTTTCGTCAGTTGTACCGTCCTCGTATCTGACATAATTGTTGTACCATTTATATTTGCCATCCAATGCTTCGTGATCTGTTTGTTGATATGAATCAATCACACCTAACACAGCACCTTTACCTGTCCAACCTCTGGCATAGGCTTTGTCTGCATTGATCAATGTTTTGGAATCATCTGCGTTGAACTCTGATGTTTTAAAGTCATCCGGATTTGTGCTTAATCCGGTAGTTCTTGTCCCTAGGTCAACATCATCATCTGTGTAGGCATTGTTTTTCAGTGTCTTACTTGCCTGCGAAATGAATGTGTCAGTGACGTCAGGTGTCAAGAAGATGTCAGTGCTAACTTCATTTTCTCTTACAGATCTTTGCTCCTCTGATATTTGCACCACTGTCCAATCGGTATAAACCTTTGGTTGCACAGTTTCTATAATTTCTGTAGTGCCATCTTTGTAAGTTACTTCTTTTCTTTCGGTTGTGATAGTGTAAGTTCTTTTTTGTTTTGTTTTCACATCTTTGTATGTCACAGTGTCCGATGTTGTAGAAACTGCTGGTTTCGTCACTGTTGTCTTTTGCCAGTTATCAACTATCACGTACACTTGATTTTTTATTCCTGTTTCTTCTGTCCTTGTCTTAGTGTAATTCTCAGTGTTAGTGGTCTCGGCACCTGCCACTACTTCTACATCGTTGGCCACTGTACTGATTTGCGTTGGCACAGTCTTAGTACCGTTATCGCCATAACTGGAATTGTATTCTGTTACTGCATCACTCACTACGCTCGGTAAATTTTCTGTTGTCACAACCGGATTATCACCCTCTCTGGTTTGCTCCTCAAATTCGACTTTATCTGCAAGTTCTATAGTCTGCGTTGCTATGTTACAAGTTTCATTTTGCTTTATGGTTTCTGTGCCGGATGATGTGTATTTTACGACCTCTGTCCATGTACAAGTTTGTGTTTTTACAACTCTCTTTTGTGGTGTAGTAACTTTAACTGTTCTTTTCTCCTTCCCTCCAGCACCTTCTATGGGTGCCCAATCGCTAGTACCTTCCCCAGAGAACGAACTTGTTGGTTCGCCTGATTCTATTTCATTGTATGTTTCAACACCTCCGTCTGTTTTTTCGCTAGACGACTTAACCATTTTAGTTTCTGCATAATTTTGTGCTGTTGTATTTTTTTCCGAATTAATAATTTCTTGTGCTTTTTCTGTTTTAGCAACTTTGTTCAATTGTTCTACTGTGATTGTTTTACCTTCTGACACTCTTGTAATGATAGGTTTTACATGGTCTCTCAAATAAACCATGGCCGCATATGCTTCTTTGTACGAAGCGGAGTTGTAAATTTTGTATTTGTTTGCGTCACTTTGTGTAGAAATTAGGTTTTCTGTATTAGTCCAAAGTGTTTCTGCTTGTGATAATTGATCTAACAATGTTTTGGCTGTGTTGATATCATCCGCATCTGGTCCTGTGATTACAGCCTGTAAGGCACCAAAATCACCATCTGCAATAGTGTTCTGAAAGTTTGATAACAGGCTTGAATAGGAACTTACTATTGTGCCAGAACCTGAAAGGGTAGATACATCATTTTGAATAAAATCATTTACAACAGCAGGTGCACCACCACCGCCTCCACCACCGCCACAAGCGGTTAGTGTTGTAGCCATTGCACCAGAGAGCAAGATATTTCTCAGTTTACTCATGCAATTAAAGTACCCATTAAGAATGCACCTATCAAGAAAAATAATGTATATCTTGTGTAAATTGAAGTTTTGCTGAGAACCTTATATCCGTTCTCACGCAGGCAAATCACATGGGCATCGATTGATTCCGCTGTGATATTAACATCTACAGTTTGTATCTGTTCTAAGTCTTTGTCGTTCATGTGTAAAGTATAACACAGAACTGGTAATTGTCAACCACGTAGGTCTTGCTAGAAACCGCGTTTTATGGAAGGTTTTTTATGAATTTAAAAGAATTGACGAAACCATTGCACCATTTGAGGAAGAATTAGTGGTTTCTACCTTGGCTCTTACCCATACAAAATTGCCAGTAAAATTATATGAAGAAATTGTTGTGCTTAGATCTGATGTCATTGTAGTTCCAGAGATATCAAACCAATCGTCCTCAGTGGGTGTAGTCGCTAATGATCCCTGCATTTTAATTGTACCATTGAAATCATCGGTGCTGTCGCCTCTGTTGACTACT
>Ga0163109_10002510_pt1 | contig 14294 bp, 16 predicted proteins | sample CRUFie1St13metaG_FD_108704 | JGI IMG/M metagenome (GOLD analysis project Ga0163109, IMG submission 108704) | Marine microbial communities from the Costa Rica Dome - CRUD Field 142mm St13 metaG | ecosystem: Environmental > Aquatic > Marine > Oceanic > Photic zone | place: Costa Rica: the Eastern... | reverse complement strand
TTTTAATGAATACTGAAATGAACGCTGAAGAAATTGCTAAAAAAGCAATTGAAGTAGCTTCAGAAATTTGTGTCTTTACAAATAATAATATTAAAACGGAAAAAATATAATGGAGAAATCAAACGTTACACCCTTAGTACCAAAAGATAAAAAAAATGATGGTAACGAATCATTAGTTAGCTCACTTTCACCAAGAGAAATAGTTTCAGAGTTAGACAGATTTGTTGTTGGACAAAATAAAGCAAAAAAAGCTGTTGCTGTTGCTTTAAGAAATAGATGGAGAAGACAAGCGTTAAAGGGTGAAATGAAGAACGAGGTTTTGCCAAAAAATATTTTAATGATAGGACCAACTGGAGTTGGTAAAACAGAAATCTCAAGACGTCTATCTAAATTAGCTGAAGCACCATTTGTAAAAGTTGAGGCAACTAGATTTACTGAAGTCGGTTATGTTGGAAGAGATGTAGAACAAATAGTTAGAGACTTAATTGAAATTGCAATTGCAATGGAAAAAGTGAAAAAAAGAAAAGAAGTTTATGCCCAAGCTCAAAAGTTAGCTGAGGAAAAAGTTTTAGATGCATTGGTAGGAAAAAAAGCAAGTCTTGCGACAAGAGAAAGTTTTAGAAAAAGACTAAGAGATGGAGATTTAGACAATAATGAAATAGAGATTGCTGTAAGCAATACTAGTGGAAATAACACATCTTTTGAGATTCCTGGTATGCCTGGTGCTAATGTTGGCATGATCAACATTGGTGAAATGCTTGGTAAATCTATGGGTAATAAAGAAACAAAGAAAAAGATGACAGTAAAAGAGTCTCACGAGATCTTGATAAATGATGAGTCAGATAAACTAATAGAGCAAGATAAAATTATTAAAGCTGCAAAAATATCAACAGAGAATAATGGAATAGTCTTCCTAGATGAAATTGATAAAATTTCCGGGAGAACTGACAGAGTTGGTGGTGATGTTTCTAGAGAAGGTGTTCAGCGAGATTTATTACCTTTGATAGAAGGTACAACTGTAAATACTAAATACGGACCCATAAAAACAGATCATATATTATTTATAGCCTCTGGAGCATTTCAATTAGCTAAACCCTCAGATTTATTGCCAGAATTACAAGGTAGGTTGCCCATTAGAGTTGAGCTTGAAGCTTTAACAAGTGAAGATTTCAAAAGAATTCTTAAAGAACCAGATTTTAGTTTAATAAAACAATACATAGCTTTACTTAAAACTGAAAATGTAGAACTTGAATTTTCTGATGACGGAATTGATACAATTGCGAATATTGCTTCGGAAGTGAATGCTACTGTCGAAAATATAGGTGCAAGAAGATTACACACAATAATTGAAAAAATCTTAGACGATATCAGTTTCACAGCAACAGATAGAGCTGGTGAAAAAATAATAATTAATAAAGATTATATAAATAAAAATCTTGATAATTTAGTTAAAGATACTGATTTATCAAAATTCATTTTATAATTTTTTTTTAAGATAAATATAAAATGCACCACTTCCACCATCTTCGAGGGTAGCTTCTTTTATCTCAATAATTGATTTCATTAAATCTTGATTAGATCTTATGTATTCAGGTACAGAATGCTTTAATATACTAAATTCTTTTGATTTATATGGATCTTTTTCGTTATTAGAATGAAGACCTTTGCCAGTAACTACAACTAATCTACTAACTCCATTTTCATATGACGAAAAAATTAATTTTTCTATTTCTTTATTAGCATCCTCTAAAGTAAATCCATGTAAATCACACAGTATTTCTTTTTTTTCTTTTTTCGAAAATATATTTAAATCTTTATTAGGTAATGGATCGTTATCTGATAAAAAATCTTCCCAATCTTTTTTGTCTTTATCTGAAATCTTATTATTCAATTAAGTAAGAGTATCTACTAACTGCCAATTTGGATTATTTGATCTTAGATCTCTTGAAAAAACCCAAGTATCATAAATTTTTTTAATTTTTTCTGGATCTCCCGAAACAATTTTTTTCTCTTTATCTTTTATACAAGTTATTACTTCACCAACAAAATCTACTGTAACTTGTAAAATACTATTTATCTTTTTATGTTCTTTTATGTTTGCAGAATTGACTCCAATAAAAGTTATTTCTGCAAAATGACCTCTTTTATTTCTCTCTTGTAATGCTACATTGAACTGATCATAAACCTTACTACTCAATAAAGGTTTGCTGGTTGTTAATTTATTATCGTTATCGCTGAAGTCTGTAATAATAGTTTCATAAGCAATTTTAGCACCCTTCAAAAATTCTTGTTGAGCTCTTTCATCAAAGTTAAGTTTTTCTTTGATATTTTTTTCTGATTGGACATTTTTTAATATTTCTTGAAACTGAGGTGGGGCTTTTCCTTCAAATCCTGTTCTTTTACCAAGTATGCCTCTAAGTCTAAGAAATATAAATCCAGCAATCATTGCTAAAAGTATGATATCTATGTATTCAAAACTGTAATTCATAATATAATAGTAATTACTCTGTTGAATAATTTCAACCAACAATTACATTAAAGACAAATGAACACACTGCTTTTATCAATTATTTTAGTACCTATAATTGAAATTTATCTATTTATAAAAATTGGCTCTCAAATAGGTGCTTTAACCACAATTTTATTAATTTTTATCACTGCTATTACAGGTGTTTTCTATGCAAGATATGAAGGGTTAAACACTTTAAAATCTGGGTTTTCTCAAATGATAAAAAGTGAAGTTCCGGCTTACGAGATTATTTCAGGGGCAGCTATTGCGTTTGCCGCATTACTTTTGATAATTCCAGGTTTTGCAACTGATGTAATTGGTTTTATGTTAATATTTCCAATAACAAGAAAAATAATTTTAAAACAGTTTTCAAAAAAATTTGAAGAAACTCCTTCGAAAAAAAAAGATTTTATTGAAGGTGAATTTGAAGATATAGAAGACGAAAATGACAAAAAAATTTAAAATTTTAGCAAAATACGTAAAAGATATCTCAAGCGAAACTCCAGATGTAGAAACTTTTTTATTTGTAAGAGAAAATATTTCTAAATACCAACTCAACATTGACATCCACTCTAAACCATTAAAAAATAAACTGATAGAGGTAAACACAACATTGAAATTTGAAGATAAAGAAAATAATGAAAAAAAATCCTATTATGAAATTGTTTATTCATCAATTGTCAGAATAAACGAAGATGTAAAAGAAAAAAAAGAATTAGAGAAAATAATATTATGCGATGTGCAAAATGAAATATATCCTGAATTAGAAAAGACATTTCTAGATTTAATGCATAATTCGGGCCATCCAAATATCAAACTTGATAAAAAAATTGACTTTGATGTTCTTTATAAAGAAAGATTTAATTAAAAAAATTTTTTTTCAAATTAGTCTTTAAAAAATTGTTATGAATTTCAACCTCATTAGAACTGGGCAATATAACCTTTTTGCAATATGAATTTTTGATGTTTTTATTATCATCTATCTCTAAATCTTGACCTTTAAAATTTAACATTGGTTCCTTTTGATCTATCAAATTTATGTAAACTTTTGAAAGTAAATCACAATCTACAAGAGCTGTATGCTGAACTCTTTTTGAATTATCTATACGAAACCTTTTGCAAAGTGCGTCAAGGCTAATAGATGTACCAGGAAATTTGTTTCTAGCTAGTTCTAAAGTGTCAATAATTTCATTTTTAATTTCTTCATATCCTAGTATCTTTAGTTCGTTGTTTAGGTGAGATAAGTCAAACTCAGCATTATGAATAATTAATCTTTTATTTTCAATAAAAGATAGAAAATCATCAGCAATTTCTCTAAATTTTTTTTTGTTTGATAAAAAATCATCGGTGTAACCATGGACTTCTAAAGCCTTTTCTGAAACTTTTCTATCCGGATTTAAATAAGAGTGAAACTTTTTTTGCGTAGGAATAAGATTTTCTAGCTCAATACAACCAATTTCAACAATTCTATGACCATCTTTGACTGAAAGACCTGTTGTTTCCGTGTCAAGTATAATTTCTTTCATTTAATGTAACTCATAACAACATTAACATATTTTTTGGCATTTTTTTTTGTAAAATCATTTTTAATAACATATTTTGATTTTTTTCTTTTTTTTTCCAGTGAAAACTGAATTTTTCTAAAAATTTTTATTAAATTTGCATTGTACCCTTTTCTTTTTTTTAAATATTTAAGAATTTCTTTTCTATCACTTTTAATAAAGATAATTACATCACGTTTCTTATTTAATTTGTTCTCCAAAAATAAGGGTATGTCTAAAATTATAAACCTACTTTTTTTATGTAAATTTTCGAAATTATGTAACCTTTTCTTAATTATTGGATGTACAATATTGGTAATCTTTTTAAGGTTTTTTTTATTGTCAAGAATCGCGGAAATCAAATTTTGTTTTTTTAATGGAAATCTTTGAAAATAATTTGGTAAAATATATCTTAACTTTTTAAAACATTTTTTGTCTTTTTTATAAATATTTGAAACCTCATTATCTGCATTAAATATTGGATAACCAAATAATCTCGAAATATATGATTTACCTGATCCAACATCTCCAACTAAAGCAATTCTAATCATGTTCTAACAATTCAAATAGTTCATTGTTAATCTCAGGTAAAATATTATGCCAAATTTCAAATGCCTTTTGCGCTTGGTATAAAAACATTGTTCTGCCATTTAATATTTTATGTCCGTTTTTTTCAGCTTTTTTTAAAAAATTAGTTTTGGGTGGATTATATATAACATCATAAAAAAATTTAGTTGAGCTTATTTTATTAATATCAATATTTAAATTATCTTTTTCATTAAGTCCAACACTAGTAGCATTTATAATAATATCAGAGTCATTAAAATTTCCCCAATTTAATTCCTCTATAAAAGAAAAATTTAACTTAATTTTATCAATTTTACTTTTTGTTCTATTCGACAAATAAATCTTTTTTACACCTAATTTTTTTAGTGCAACTATTATAGATGGAACGACACCTCCAGCGCCTATAATCAATGCTTTTTTATTATCTAAAGATAGTTTGAAATTTTTTATAGCTAATTCAAATCCCAATACATCAGTGTTATCACCAAATATTTTACCGTTTTTTTTGTAAATCGTGTTAACTGAACTGGTCTCTTTTGCAATTAAAGATAGTTCATCTAGATGTGTAATAACTGATTGTTTATATGGAACTGTAACGTTGATTCCAAAAATTTTATCTTTTTTTACATCGTTTATAACATTTTTAACTTCTTCAGGACCTATAGAAAGTTTAAGATACTCTGCATTTATATTATTTTTTTTTAGCCAATAATTATGTATTTTCGGAGACAATGAATGTTCAATAGGATTGCCAATAACTAAATATTTTTTCATAAGTTTTCACCAAAATTTTCAATATATTCCTTAATTTTTTTTATCGGCAAACCCATTATTGTATCTTCGTCTCCCTCTATTTTAGAAAACAAAGATCTGCCCTCGCCCTCTATTTGATAAACATTGTAAGCAAATAAACTCTCATCACTTATTTTGTCTAAATATTCTATAAGTTCGTTCTTAGAAAAATTTTTCATTGTTAACTTGGCTTTATCGGTATAATTCCAAATCATATTCCCATTTCTTGAAATACATACTGAACTTATCAAATAATGCGAACTATTATTTAAACTTATAAGTATCTCTAATGCTTTGGTTCTGTCTCTAGGTTTAGAAATTATTTTTCCATTTAAATCAATAACACTATCTGCCCCAATAACAATTTTGTCTAAATTATTCAAACTTACCTTGTTTGACTTTAGCTCAGCTAAATTTTTGGATATAATTTCTGGTGTTGCATTAGCTTTTTCTAAATGTTCTTTAATAATATCTTCATCAACATTTGAGGGTATTACCTTACAATTAATTCCATTTTTTTCTAAAATTTCTTTTCGTACTTTACTTTTTGAGGCAAGAATTATGTTAGACATTTTGTTTATAGATTTCGTAAATTTTTATTACTGAAGCAGCCGTTTCTTCAACTGATTTTCTTGTTACATCAATTGTTGGCCATTTATATTTTTTAAATGTATTTTTTGCATGATTAACCTCTTTTTTAATTTTTTCTAAATCTGTATAAGATTTGTTTTCATTTTCTTTTAAGGAGTTCATTCTATTTTTTCTTATATCAGCTAATCTTTCTGGTTCTGTGTTTAAACCAATAATACAAGAAATTTTTGGATCATCTTTAATAACTTTTGGAATAGAGTTTTCGTTTATTAATGGAATGTTAGATGTTTTGAAACCTTTGTTTGCTAAATATATAGATGTTGGGGTTTTACTAGTTCTGCTAACTCCTAATAATATGATATCCGATTTACTTATATCTTTTATAAGATTTCCATCATCATGATTCATTGTAAATTGAATTGCTTCAATTCTTTTATAATATTCTTCATTAAGCACATGTTGACCACTTGGTAAATGAGAAGCTTTTTGGTTAAGTAGCTTAGAAAATCTTAATATTAAATCTCCTAGAACACCAAAACATGGTATTCCTTTATCATTGCTAGTATTGGCCAAATATTTTGCTAAACCATTATCTACAATTGTGTATAATAGAACAGGGTTCTCTTTTGATTCAGCGTCTGCAAGAATTTTTAAAATTTGGTTTTCTGTTCTCGTAAAAGAATAAGAGTGTACTTTATAGTTAACATTTTTAAACTGAGCTTTAATAGCAAGAAAAATTCTATCAAGGGTTTCACCAGTAGAATCTGATATTAAATAAATTTCGTAAGTATTACTCATGTATTGTTAGTTAATAACATTGTATTATAATAATCATATTAAGTTTCTAACTAATTTACAAATTTCTATTGTAAAACATACTCTTTATTAACATTATTAAACATATGAACAACTATCAGACGAGATACTATGAACCATTAACAAATATCAATTCGTTATATATAGTTTAATAATGTTGACCTTGGGCTGTTTATAATTAGGTGAATAAAATGTGTACCAAATTTAATTACCATTATTCACAGGATATAATACTAATACAATTAATTATATATTTATTAATAATATGTCACCGATAGAAGAAGTTATAAAAAATAACAGTTGTAAGATTAATCCTATATGGATTATGAGACAGGCTGGTAGATATTTACCTGAATTCAGAGATATAAGAGAAAAGAATAAAGATTTTATTAAACTTTGTTTAAATGAAAAATTGTCGTCAGAAATTACTTTACAACCATTAAAAAGATTTGATTTAGATGCTGCTATAATTTTTTCTGATATTTTAATGCTTCCATATGGATTGGGTCAGAATGTTGAATTTATTAAAAATTTTGGTCCTAAGTTGGGAGAAATTAATTTAGACGAGATTTTAAAACTTGATGAGACTGATTTTATTAAAAGAATTCTACCAGTATATAAATCGATTAGTTTAGTTAGTAATAACAACTTAACAAAAAACAAATGTACTATAGGTTTTGTAGGCGCGCCATGGACTTTATTGGTTTACATGATTAATAGACAATCACCAAAACAAAATTTAAAAGAAAATTTTTTTAATAACAAAGTATTAATTGATAAAATTTTGATAATATTAAATAAATTCATAAAAGTTCATATAAAGCATCAAATTAAAAATGGAGCTCAACTTATACAAATCTTTGATAGTTGGGCAGGCCTTCTTCCAGAAGAGAAATTAGAAAATTTAGTATTTAACCCAACAATTGAATTGGTCAAATATGTTAAATCACTAAACGTACCTGTGATATGTTTTCCAAAAGGTATTAAAAATTATAAACAATATTGTAAAAATATTAATCCTGACGCTATAAGTATAGATTATGAAACAGATCCAAAACAAATTCTAAAAGATATAGAAATTCCGGTTCAAGGTGGCATGGATCCTAAAATTCTTTTAACAGATAAAGAAAATTTGAAAAAAGAGGCAAAAAAATACCTAGATATATTTAAAGATCATCCTTATATCTTTAATTTAGGACACGGCGTTTTACCAGAAACAGATCCTAGTATGATGGAATATTTAGTTAAGATGGTGAAAAATTATTAATATGGAATATACACACCCAAAAAGAAAAACGAAAGTTGTTTTTGTTCAGCTCGGATCACCATCTGAACCAACGACCAAAGCTTTAAGAAAATATCTTAGAAAATTCTTGGGAGACCCAAGAGTTATCGATATAAATCCCTGGCTATGGAAAATAATTTTAAACTGTTTTGTGCTTCCTTTCAGACCACAAAAGTCTGCTAAGCTTTATGCAAGAATTTGGGATGGTGAAAACTTTCCATTAATTACTAACACAAGAGACTTTACAAAAAATGTAAGTAAAGAGCTGAAAAAAATCGACCCCGAAGGATATGTAGAAGTTAATCACGCTTTTCTCCTATCTCCCCCATATGTAAATGAAGTCTATGATAGTTGGGAGGAGGATTTAAAAAAAGGGGTTGGAGCAACAAAGCTTCTTGTAATACCAATGTTCCCCCAATACTCCGAAAGCACAATAGCCTCTGGTATAGATGCCCTTGCAAAAGAATTATCTAAAAGAGTAAAAATACCAACATTTGAAGTAATAACAAATTTTCATAGAACTCACGCTTTTATTGATAATTCAGTAAAACAAGTCGACAAAAGATTAAATGATTTGATTAATCAAGGAAAGAAAATAGACAGTTTAATCATAACATTTCACGGAATGCAAAAAAGAAGAATTGTTAACAAAGGTGATGATTATTATAGGCATTGTTATGAAACATTCTGTCTTATTACTAAAAATCTTAAAAATATCAAACCGGATCAATGTTTAATGAGTTTTCAAAGTCGTTTTGGATCTGAAGAATGGATAACACCTTACACTGAAGATGTGGTTAAAAAACTAATATCTGATGGAAAAAAAGAAATAGCGATTTATTCTCCAAGTTTTGTTGCAGATTGTTTGGAAACTACAGATGAGTTAGGGCACGAGCTTGTAAATGAAGCAAAAGAATTAGGCGGAAACATATATCCAGTGGAATGTTTAAATACTAATGAAAATTGGTGCAAAGATTTTGCAAAATATACTTTTGTGCAAGCAGAAGGTTCAGCTCAAGACAAAGAGGACATAGAATATCAACTTGATAAAAAATATTATCAAGAAATGCCACAACAAATAATGAATAAAACTTAGCATTTCAACAATGCCAGGCACTCTTATAATATACTCAAGTACAAGCGGACATACAAAAACTATTTGTGAAAGATTAATGAGTTTTTTAAAAGAAGAAGAAGAAATCAAAATTGTTTCATTGGATGATGCAAAATCATTTGAACTATTTAAGTATGATAGAATTGTAATAGGAGCCAGTATAAGATATGGAAAACATTCTAAAAAACTTTATAAATTTATTGAATCAAACAAAGAGACATTAAATAAAAAAAATAGTGTATTTTTTTCAGTGAATGTAGTTGCAAGAAAATTAGAAAAAAGCACGCCTGACACTAATCCTTATATTAAAAAATTTTTAAAAATCTCTAATTGGAGACCACAAAAAATAGGGGTTTTTGCAGGTAAAGTAGATTATCCAAGTTATGGTTTTTTTGATAAATATGTCATTAAATTTATAATGTTCTTAACTAGCGGTCCAACTGATACTACAAAATCTTTTGAATTTACAGATTGGTCAAAAGTTGATGAATTTGCAAAAAAATTAATTTAAAACTGTTTAAAAAGGCACTAAAATTAACGTTTTTAAAAGTTTAGTAATACTCTTGTAAAAGTTGTAATAGTATATATATTAAGTCTATTATTAAGCTCTTAATAATACAATCATGAACATTCAAGAACTAAAACTAAAATCGTCAGAACAACTTATTACGCAAGCCGAAGAACTTGGTATTGAAAATGCTAGTACCCTAAGAAAACAAGAAATACTTTTTGCAATTTTAAAAAAAGTAGCTGAAAAAGAGGAAATTACAGGTGCGGGTGTTTTACAATTATTACAAGATGGATTTGGTTTCCTGAGAGCAATGGAGTCAAATTATCTACCTGGTCCTGATGATATTTACGTTAGTCCTAGCCAAATACGAAAGTTTGGTTTAAGAACTGGTGATACTGTAGAGGGTCCAGTGAGAGCCCCAAAAGAGGGAGAAAGGTATTTTGCATTACTTCAAGTAAGCAAAATAAATTTTGAAGAGCCTGAAAAATCTAGACACAAGATAGCTTTCGATAACTTAACACCTTTGTATCCAGATAAACAATTGGTAATGGAAGTTGAAGCAACTAAGCCGGAAAAAAAACAGGATTTAACCCCACGTTTAATTGACTTGGTAAGTCCGATTGGCAAAGGTCAAAGATCGATTATTATCTCCCCTCCAAAAGCTGGTAAGACAATGATTTTACAAAGTATAGCAAATTCCATAGCAAAAAATTATCCAGAATGTTACCTGATAGTATTGTTAATTGATGAGAGACCTGAAGAGGTGACTGATATGCAGAGGACAGTAAAAGGCGAAGTTATTAGTTCTACTTTTGATGAGCCAGCACAACGTCATGTTGCTGTGGCAGAAATGGTTATTGAGAAAGCCAAAAGACTTACCGAACACAAGAAAGATGTTGTGATCTTACTAGACTCCATCACAAGACTGGGTAGAGCTTATAATGCAGTTATACCAAGTTCTGGAAAAGTTTTAACAGGTGGTGTTGATGCAAATGCTCTTCAAAGGCCGAAGAGATTTTTTGGGGCGGCAAGAAATATTGAAGAAGGTGGTTCTTTAACGATTATATCAACAGCTCTTATTGATACTGGTAGTAGAATGGATGAAGTAATATTTGAGGAATTTAAAGGGACTGGTAATAGCGAAACAGTTCTAGACAGAAAAATTGCTGATAAAAGAATCTATCCTGCAATAGATATAACGAAGTCAGGAACAAGAAGAGAGGAACTTCTTTTTGATAAAAATGATCTACAAAAAATGAATGTTTTAAGAAGAATTATTGCTCCTATGGGAACGATGGATGCTATTGAGTTTATAAGCTCAAAACTTAAAGACACAAAAAATAATGCTGAGTTCTTCAACTCCATGAACAAACCTGCTTAGAGAGTAATTTGTTCTAGTGACAATTTATGGATTTAGTAGAAAAAATTAAAATATTACATAATCATCTAACGGTAAAAAATTTTGCAAAAGTAATCGAGGGTGCTCAAAAAATTTTAAAAAAAAACCCTAACAACCCTTATGTTTTGAATTTGGCTGGAATGGCACATCAGGGTCTGTATCAACACAAAGTATCAATTAAATGTTTTCAAGACTCTTTAAGATTAGATCCCAATAATATTGCTGCAATGAATAATTTAGCAAATTCGTATAAAGCTTTAGGAAAATTGGAATATGCTAGTGAATTTTACGAAAAAACTCTTAAGATGAATCCAAATTACATTAATGGTCTAAATAATTTCGCTAATTTAAAGATTCTAACAAATAAATATAAAGAGGCAATAGACCTTCTAGATAAAGCTTTACAGATATCAAAAAACAAATCTCCAACACAAAATCAACAAATCGTATATTTGCTTTTTTCTATTGCATCAGCATACCAAAGTATTGGCAAAATTGAAGAGACAAAAGATAATGTAAAAAATATTTTGCAAATAGATCCCACACATTCTTCATCTCATAAGTTACTAAGTGAAATTTATAAATATGATAATAACGATAAGGAAAGTTTAGATCATATTGAAAATATGTTGCAACTTCTCAAACAAGAGAACATAAATACTGAAAAAGAAATTGACTTTTCATTTGCCTTAGGAAAAGCTTATGAAGACCTAAAAGATTACGAAAATTCATTTAGATACCTCAAAAGGGGAAACAAACTTAAAAATGAAAAATTTAGATTTAATCTAGAAAATGAAAAAAAACTTTTTTTAAATTTAAAGAAAAGTTTTCAGAATGTAGATTTTAAAAATTATCATAAAAATTTTTCCTACAAAAAAATAATTTTTATTTGTGGAATGCCCAGATCTGGCACCACTCTAGTAGAACAGATTTTGTCAACACATAATGAAGTTTACGGTGCTGGCGAGCTTATTTATTTACAGGAAATAATTAAAGAACAGTTATTAAAAAATAATGAACTCAATATAAGTAAATTACAAGATTTTATCTCATCTCCACAGAACATTATAAATGATACCTATTTTAGAAATTTAAGTTTATATAAAATAAACGAAAATATTATTACAGATAAAGCACCTCAGAACTTTAGGTGGATTGGTTTTATAAAAATATTTTTTCCTAACAGTAAAATTTTACATTGCTATAGAAATCCAAAAGATAACTGTTTATCACTATTCAAAAATAATTTTGCGTCCACTAGTATGAATTGGAGCTATGATGAGAATAATATAGCTGCTTATTATAATTTATATAAAGATCTCATAAATTTCTGGAAAGAAAAAATTCCAAATTTTATCTATGATGTTAATTATGAAAGTTTGGTAAAAGATAAAGAAAAAAAAATTAAAGAAATTATTAATTTTTGCGATCTCGATTGGGATGCAAGATGTTTACAACCACATAAAAATAATAAAACACCAATCAAAACTGTAAGTATAAATCAGGCTCGCAAAGAAATTTATAAAAGTTCATTAAATTCTTACTCCAATTATAGTAAATATTTGAATAAAATGTTTGAAGCTTTAGAGAATTGAGCTTAATCTGATGTCTAACTCATTAAAATGTCGATTTATGCTTTATCTTCTGGACCTGGAACTGCTGGTATAGCTGTAGTAAGAATTTCTGGTACTGAAACTAAAGAAGTAATAAAATCAATTACTAATGGCAAGTTACCAAAACCAAGAGTAGCTACGCTTCGAAAAATAAACAAAATCAATACTTCTGAGCTAATTGATGAGGGTATAGTTATATGGTTTCCTGGACCGCAGAGCTATACAGGAGAGGATATGGCAGAAATTCATATCCACGGAGGTAAAGCGGTGATTTTGGCAGTCCAAAATGAAATTTCTAAAATACAAAATTGTAAGTTAGCAGAACCTGGAGAGTTTACAAAGCTTGCTTTTCAAAATGGTAAGATAAATTTGTTAAAAGCAGAAAGTATAGCTGATTTAATTTCTGCTGAAACTGAAATCCAAAGATTACAAGCTGTAAAATTAATGAAAGGAAAATCTTCAGATAAATTTGATGAGTTAAGAGAAAAATTATTAAAAATTTTGTCATTTATTGAAGCCAAAATAGATTTTCCAGATGAAGATTTGCCAGAAGAAAATTTAGACAAAATAAAAAAGGAGTCTCAAGATGTTATAAATGAAATAAATAAAATTCTAAATGATCAAAAGGTCGGAGAAATAATTCGGGAAGGTTTTAAAATAGCAATTGTTGGACCAACAAATGCTGGTAAGTCGAGCCTGATAAATAATTTATCAAATAGAGAAGTAGCCATAGTATCCGAAATAGCTGGAACAACACGAGACGTAGTCGAAACCCATTTAAACTTAGACGGTTATCCCGTTATTATTTCAGATACGGCAGGTATAAGAGACTCCAAAGATGAGATTGAAAAAAAAGGAATTAAATTATCACTTAAAAAAGCTGAAAATGCAGATTTAAAATTAGTTGTTGTAGATGCTAAAAGCATTGATTTAAGCGGTTTTTTGAATGATTTAGTAAAAGAAAATGCGATATTGGTAATTAACAAATCAGATCTTTTAAATAAAAAATTAGATCCAGAAATTTCAAAACTTAACCATGTTCAAATCTCTTTAAAAGAAAATTTAAATATAGATAAGCTCATTACAAAAATTAAAGATAAACTTAAAAACAAATTTATTACTGAAGAAGATATCTTAATTACTAGGGAAAGGCACAGGCAGCATTTAGTGCATTGTGTTAGTTACTTAAAAAATTTCCTAGAGAAAAACGACAAAAAGGATTTTGATAAAGCAGCCGAAGATTTGAGATTGGCTACAAGACATTTGGGAATGATTGTTGGAAAAGTTGATGTAGAGGAGATATTAGGCAGTATTTTCAACGATTTTTGTATTGGAAAATAATAGCTATTTTACTCTGTTTTTAGGCCTTTTTTAACTATTTTTGTTGGTATTAAAGGCTCATTTAAGCATCAAAACTCATATCTTGTAAAAATCGTAATCGAATATAAATTTAAATCATGAAAAATGATTTATCTTTTGATGTAGTAGTAATCGGTGGAGGTCATGCAGGCTGTGAAGCAGCAGCAGCATCTGCACGACTTGGAGTTAACACTGCT
>Ga0163109_10002509_pt1 | contig 14298 bp, 11 predicted proteins | sample CRUFie1St13metaG_FD_108704 | JGI IMG/M metagenome (GOLD analysis project Ga0163109, IMG submission 108704) | Marine microbial communities from the Costa Rica Dome - CRUD Field 142mm St13 metaG | ecosystem: Environmental > Aquatic > Marine > Oceanic > Photic zone | place: Costa Rica: the Eastern... | reverse complement strand
TTTTTATTAATCATCTTATCATTTACATGAATTATTTTAGTAAGAAATAATACTATGAAAAATTTAATATTACTATCATCGATTTTGCTATTATTTAGTAGTTGCTCAGTCTCTCATTCTAGTCGTTCAAGTTTAAGGCATATTGCTAAATCAGACATAATAGCAACTACCACATATGTTGATATTCAGACTGATTTTTCAGAGAGAATAGATTATTCCTGGAAATTTGTTGGAAATCCAGAATTGGCGGTTATTCCTGCATACAATAATGCGATTAGCGATTTGGGAATAGATGTAATAGTGGATCCTATATTTTTGCTTGAATCAAATTCATCTAAATCAGGAGGGACTGTGAGGGTCCAGGGATATCGTGGTACTTTTCTTAATGAGAGAACTGAGTTAGATTATGCTAAAGAAAAGATAGAGGTATTAATTCCTTTTATAAAAGGATTGTCCGAAAGCGGGGTGGACGTTAGTGATATCCTTTCATCAGATTTTCTGGAATCTCTTTTCTCAACTTGGCAAACTGAGATAGAAATAGAGGGTGGAGACAATCAACACGATGGCAGTGTTCTTCAAATATTCAACAGACGTAAGATAAGCCAATAACCTTCAACTAAAGAAGGTAGATATCAAAAAAGATTCATTTACAGGGAAGTGTCAATACACTCCCTTTTTTTTTGTTGAAAAGTGACAAAGCACAGCGGGCTAATCTAGGCGATCTTTAGGTTAAAATAAACCTATGAAAAACCTCTTTCTTGCCCTTTGTATGATGCCGATGTTTGCTCAAGCGCAATTTTGGCAATATCGTTTAGAAGTTGATTTAAGTGCGGCAGGAGCTGCTGACAGAACTTTCATTTATTTCGCAGATCAAGCCACTAATGACTTTGATCCAGCATGGGATGCATATAAGACGCCTAGTGCTGCTGGTCAGCCTACGTTGTTCACAAGAATTGCGGGAAATACTGGAATCTTATCTATAAATTCTTTTGCTCCTGATTATCTCGGAAATCCTATCACTCTTGGCTTAACGCCTGGAGCCGACGGGACGTTCTCCTTAACCTTCAAGTATACTAGTGATATGCCTGAGGGCTCTGTGTTATATCTCCATGATCTGCGAGATGATGTGTGGCAAAATCTTATGACAGATTCGACGTACACCTTTACCATGCTGCAAACAGATTCTTCTGATAGATTTCTGATTTTTACAAGTCCATCCCCAAATGCGAGCGGCGTGGACAATCTTTGTAGTTCAGGCGCGGGGTTTGCCATGAATTTGCCTAGCATTCTAATCGATGGCCAAATAACTACTTGGGACTATCTTTTGTCTAATAGTTTTGGAATCGAAGTAGCTTCAGGAAGTACAACAGGTTTAGATACGATTGAAGTTTCTGCAACGGATGAATACACTATGGTAGTGTCCTTTGATGGAGTAACAAGCACCTTTACAGATTCTGTGATTATTGGTGCACCGGTTACTTTAGCGCTTCCTGCAGACGAAACAATCAATGCAGGAGAATCGGTTATGGTTTCACCAACAGTATCCACTACAGGTACATATAGTTGGGTGTTAGATGGAACAGAGATCGGCACTGATGCAACGCTAGATTACACCTTTTTATCTGAAGGAAGCTTCAATCTTGTGCTGAACTTTACCTCAGATGATGGATGTGAAGTTTCTGATGATATGACAATTAATGTTTTAGCGGCCAGCAATCTTCAAGATTGGTTACTTCGCTACTCAGTAGAGCACTTGACCATACAAGATGAAGTGCTTTATATTGGAATGAATCAACCGGAAAACCTCTCAGAAATAATCTTGATGGATATTAAAGGCCAAGTTCTTCATTCGTTTAGGCCTCATTCAAGAGTCGCTCAAATCAATCTATCAGAATATGCTCGTGGAGTATATTACATAGGAGCAGTGAGTAATTCAGGCAGTCAATTTGTTCCTATTCAATTCTAACGATTAAATCCGTTAAACAATCAAAAAAAGGGGCTTTCGCCCCTTTTTTATGTCTTGGATCGAAATCCCGACCTTCGGATAATCCGGCATATCCATATCAACACAAAATGTGTTGCCATTGGCTTTGGGACCTCTCCTCGGGAGGTCCCCTTCTCACACAGACAAATCATCTTTTGCTCTATGGAGAGCATATCTACTTATGAATCGTCATCCCCCTCTTTGTAAAGACGATTCGATCCGGTTTTCATGGAGTGTATCGTTCCGCCTTCCATGGTATATACGTGTTATTTCTTTATTGGGTTACATGTAAGACAAAATGCACTTTGGATTCATCTTAAGGATTGCCGAAAAGTATTATTTACCTTTGCTCTATGTTCAAAATCGCTCAAGCAATCCTTTTTCTCTTCCCTGCAGAAATGGCACACAATCTGACGATGACATTGCTTAACGCCCTCTATAAAGTGGGTTTGATTTCAAATCGAAGCGCTCCCAAAAAGAAGTTTGAAATACGCGGTCTTACAGACATACCTTTTGCCAATCGTATCGGATTAGCCGCTGGGTTTGATAAGAATGCAAAATATATTGAGGTGCTACACGCATTAGGTTTTGGGACAATTGAAGTAGGTACGGTTACTCCAAGGGCCCAAAAAGGCAATCCTAAACCAAGATTATTTCGACTAAAGAAAGATAAGGCATTGATTAATCGTTTGGGTTTTAACAATCATGGAGTAGATGCCATGGAAAGGCGCTTAAATCGCTTACACCAAAAACAGGCAAGTAGCACATCATTTCCCGTAATAGGAATAAACATAGGTAAAAACAAATCGACTCCTAATGAGCAGGCAGCAGAGGATTATGTGTATTGCTTAGATAGACTGCATGCCTATGGGGATTACTTTGTGGTTAATGTAAGTTCGCCAAATACTCCGGGATTACGAGCCCTTCAGGGAAAGGATAGCCTCGTTGAATTACTCACTAAGCTTCAAGAAGTAAACAGAATAAAAGGCCCAAAGCCCCTTTTATTGAAAGTAGCCCCCGATTTATCTGATGAAGCATTATTAGAGGCAGCATCCGTTGTTACCGAACTGAAATGCACAGGGATGGTGCTGACAAACACGACAATTAGCAGAGAAGGACTGGTTACTTCCTCGCACAGCGTGGACGCCATAGGTAACGGGGGATTGAGCGGCGAGCCTTTATCGCTTCGTTCCAGTGAAGTACTCGCGCTTATTCGAAAGGTCCACCCTGATATGACCCTTGTAAGTGTTGGGGGAATAAGCAGTAAAGAAGAAGGCCAAAAACGACTAGAACTCGGTGCCGATTTCCTTCAGGTTTATACGGGATTTGTTTATGGTGGACCACGTTTAATCAAACGCTTGGCGGAGCTCTAATTTCCCGGAAAAGTTATGTCAGATCACCGATCCATAAGCGTTTTTGAAATTATCAAAGTGGGTATTGGCCCGAGTAGCTCCCATACTATGGGGCCTTGGCGCGCGGCGTTGTTTTTTATTGAAGAGCTTGCTCGAAAAAATTTGTGGCAATCGCTTCAACGAATAGAGGTGATTCTTTATGGCTCGCTAAGTAAGACAGGGAAGGGGCACGGTAGTGATCAAGCCATTATTGCAGGACTGCACTACAATCATTTTCGGATCATCAGTCGAAGCGAATGGATAGCGCTCCTAGAGGCAAACAAAGCGTGCCATGAGATTGCCTTGCCCAATGGGAGACATTACAATTTTAATCCCGATGAGGACATCATCTATTCAAAGGAAACTTTGCCCTTCCACCCTAATGGTATGACATTCCGGGCTCATACCTCTAATGATGTTTATGAGCACACATATTATTCAATAGGTGGCGGCTTTGTCGTATCGACTGCCTCTGAAGAGGTAGGAAAAAATATGGTCAAAACACCATTTCAATGCAATAGTGGTGAAGATGCCTTGCGCTATTGTAAGCAGTTAAATGTGTCCTTTGCCCAACTTATTCGCGCGAACGAACATGCATGGCACAATGATAAAAGTATCGACAATCAAGCCATAGAGTTGTGGACCGTAATGAAGGAGACCATTTATCAAGGGTTACTATCGAGCGAGGAAACGCTGCCTGGGGGCCTCAATGTTAAGCGTCGAGCGCCGCTTATGCTGAGCAAGCTAATAGACCTGGTCCCTCAGTCGGCCAATGAATTGTTTGACCATCTCAGGGGACAAAGCTTTGATTTTGCTCAAATCAATACCTGGGTATCCACCTTTGCGTTAGCGGTTAATGAAGAAAATGCAGGGTATGGAAAGATTGTTACCTCGCCAACCAATGGTGCAAGCGGGGTATTACCATCCGTAATGGCCTATGCTTATTGCTTTTTACCCAATATATCAGAGCGTGATATGATTGAATGTATACTTGTCGCAGGAGAAATAGGCACCTATTTTAAAAAAGGAGCTACTATATCAGCTGCACTAGGTGGCTGTCAGGCGGAGATTGGAGTATCCTCTGCGATGGCTGCAGGAGCACTCACAAGTATTCTAGGTGGTAGTCCATATCAGATACTAGCGGCAGCAGAAATGGCTATGGAGCATCATTTAGGCTTGACTTGTGATCCAATTGGAGGACTTGTGCAAATTCCATGTATCGAGCGCAACGCAATGGGAGCATCTAAGGCGATTACCGCTTCCAATCTTGCCTTAAATGCTGAGGACAACACCTCGAAGGTAAGTTTTGATGACGTGGTAAGGACGATGATGGAAATTGCCCAAAATATGAGTGCCAAATATAAAGAGACCTCAGAAGGGGGATTGGCAATTTCAGTGGCAACCCCGGAGTGTTAAACTTTAGATAGGAATGTAATGAATCCCATCAAATGTCTCAAACAATTTGTAGAGACATGATTTGCTTTCTATCTTTAAAGTAAATCCAAAAACATGGCTAAAGTATTAGGGGCAATTATGATAATTGTATCGGGGTTCGCCACACTTGTATGTATATATCTGTATTGGAACTCTACCGCCTACCTTCCTTACCATCCTCTCGATGAAGAAAGCAAGCAAATTGGTGCTTCCAAAGTCTCTTTAGTGGATACCGGTATACTGTTGCCCATTGTCGTGGCTTTGTTCTTTTTGATTGCGGGTATGGTCATATTCTACTCCCACAAAGAGCCTGAAACGAAATAAGCATTTTGCAAAGATTTTTCAATAATTGGAAGCATAAATTAATTTTAGGAATAGGGATACTCGTTGGTGTACCCATTCTTTACATTACGGTTGTAATCATTCTGGGAACGATTACAGATTATAAGCCCCCTGAGTATCAGAGTATATCGCCAGATCTTGAGGCAGCTCGAACTCTTGAGGGAACGGACAATGACACATTTAATGTCCTTCTCTGGAATATCGGTTATTGTGGACTAGGAGAGAACTCCGATTTCTTCTACGATGGAGGAAAAGATGTACGTCCAAATCCCAATAACTACGATGCTTATTGGAGAGGGGTATATGGTTATGTCGCAAAGCATCGAGATAGTTTAGATTTTATCCTTTTACAGGAAGTTGATCGTGATTCGCGACGTAGCTATAATCATGACCAATATGAAGGTTTTAATGTTATGTTTCAGGGTTGGGAGGCCGTGCATGCCCTTAATTATAAAAATGTTTGGAACCCCATGCCATTAAACCAAATGCCACTTGGTAAAATCGAAAGTGGTTTAGCATCATTTAGTCGATTTAAATCCTCAAGTATAACTCGATATAGTTTTCCGGGTAATTTCAAATGGCCGAAGAGCGTGTTTATGCTTGACAGGTGTTTTTTGGTGCAAGAAATGTTGTTGGCTAATGGAAAGAGTTTAATTATGATTAACTCTCACAATTCATCGTATGATGATGGCAACCTTAAGGCTCAGCAGATGGATTATCTCAGAGATTTTTTGCTAGAGGCTTACCAAGATGGCAATTACGTCGTAGTTGGTGCGGATTGGAACCAGTGTCCACCTAATTTCCCTTATGACACCTTTATGGGTTGGAAAAATGAAGAGTACTCCCAAACAAATATAGACGAGGATTTTATGCCTGAGGGATGGCAATGGAAATATGATTCAACAGAACCCACCAACCGCAAACTTTACCAAGTCCTCTCGTCGAATCAGTATGAGGATACTTATAAAACTTTAATCGATTTTTATCTCGTAAGTCCGAATATAGAAGTCATTGATGTGGAGACCGATAATCAACGGTTTAAATTTTCTGACCATCAACCAGTGCACTTAAGCTTTACACTGAAATATTAATGCAGATTTTTTTGGAAAGTGGAGGATGTCGTCGGAGTTTGTTATTTTTCCCATAACCTAAAGCCATGGCAAAATCAATACAACAGTGGTTTGATGAATATGGAGAAAGTCATCAGAACCCAACGAATAAGACGATTCATTGGATATGTATCCCTCTAATTTTTTGGAGCATCATTGGATTGCTCGCTTCTATTCCTCACGACTATTTACTAGTTAACAGGATGTCATGGTTTGAGCCTTACCAGCATTGGGGAAGTGTCATCATTATTCTAGGCCTTATTTTTTACCTCAGACTTTCTTGGCAACTATTTATTGGGATGTCCTTGTTTTCCTTTGGGGTCCTTTTTTCAATAAATGCTCTAATGACGCTTGGGAATGGCGTCCTACTTTATGCAAGTATTGCCGTTTTTGTTGGTGCATGGATTGGTCAGTTTGTAGGGCATAACATAGAAGGGAAGAAGCCCTCCTTTTTCAAAGATTTACAGTTCTTGATGATTGGTCCTGCTTGGTTGATGGGATTCATCCTAAAGCGCACAGGAATAGGTTACTAGTGAAGAAGTAATCACATCCTCTAAAGATTATAATGTAAAGGGACGAGCTATCGAATAAGAAGGAAACTGCCTTTTAAATCGATATCCTGACCGTCAGCAAATTTTCCTTTAAACAGATATCCAAAGGTGCTCGGAGGAAGGGCTTTCCCTTTCCATGTCCCATCCCATCCGGGCTCTTGGTCATTTCCCACAAATACGATTTCTCCCCACCGATCAGTTATAATCAGCTCATGGGAAACTATGCGTTCTCCATAGACTTTAAAAAAGTCGTTTACTCCATCCCCGTTAGGCGAAAAGGCATTGGGAATAAAAACATTTAAGTTATTGTCGATGGTGATTGTAGCTAGTGCAGGAATTACACATGGATTGTTAGGGTATGATGCCGTGACTTCAAAGTCATAATAGGTCTGTTCAGGTATCAGATTGGGCGTGAGACAATCCGAGCAATCGAGACCATCTGCCGGGCTCCACACAATGTTGGATAATAAAGTATCAGCATAAATACCCGGAAATTGAATAACCAGTTCTAAGGCAAGGGTATCAGTTAGCGTTATGGTAGTATCCGATGGAATGACTTCAAGTACTACATTTGGTATACTAGAGACAATGCTTCCAAAAGGTATTGAACGACAGCCATCGGCATCCTCTACACTCAGTCCGTAGATTCCGCTAGGCAAGTTGCTAAATGTGGAGGAGGATTGAAAGGTAATGCCTGAGTCAATAGAATACGTGTAGGGGGGAGTCCCTCCCGTAACACCAAGGATCTCAATTTGTCCCGAATTTGATCCAATACATCCTGATGAGTCTACATCAATAGAAGTAATCACAGGCCCCGTAGCCCCATCAAGCACGACAGAATATGGTTCTTGACAGCCATTGGCATCAGTAATCATAGCCTCATAAAACCCAGCACTAAGATTGTTGCGTGCAAGATTCGTATTACCATCACTCCATAGTATGGTATAGGGCGAAGCGCCTCCTTGGATATTAAGTGAAATGCCACCACTAAAAGGATCGTTACAGTTCGGATTCACAACAGCGGCTTGAAAAACCAATGCGTTGGGCTCAGCGATGAAGGAAGAAGCATTATTTCGGCATCCCTGTGCATCTATTACAAGCACATCAATATTGCCCGAGTTTAGATTGATGACAGCACTAGAATCGCTTCCGTTAGACCATAAATAAGTGTAAGGACTTAGGCCTCCATTGACGATTACACTAGCTTCGCCATCGGCAGCATTATTACAGCTAATATCATTTGTAACAAGACTTAAGGTTAGGGAATCTCCCTGGTCTACCATTATATCCTCATCTTCAAAGCATCCTTGTCCATCGGTCACCTGAACATTGTACATGCCTGAGATAAGATTAAAGGCGGTATCGGTGGTTTGATTCGATGGATCATTCCAAAGAATCGTGAAAGGTGGGTTTCCGCCAGATATCACTACAATTGCTTGCCCGTTGTCATCTCCCTGACACGTCGGAGTTATGCTGCTCACGGAAAGTGTAAAATTGACATTCTGTTCAACGTTGGTTATTGTGGTATCAAAACAGCCCGTGTTTGGGTCCTCAAGAGTAAGGACCAAGCTACCCCCAATAAGATTAGACAGTGTAATTATTCCTCCCGCCGAACTTGTGGTGGCTGTTGGTGATTGCACAAGCGTACCATTTTGACTATATCCAATAATATAATTGGCATTGGGTAAAAGGCCACTTATTGTCCCTGTCCCATTGCTCGCTCCACAATCTATTGTATCGGTGGAGAGGGTATAGGTAAGGCTTCCTGCATCTACGATATCAAAGGTGGTGTCTATAGAACAAGAAATACTTGGATTTATGCTATCTGTTAGTGTTAGGGTATACGTTCCAGGGGAGAGATTAAATTGATCGATTACAGTTGGGCCGTGAGACCAAACAATATTGGGAACACCTAAGAGACCAGCGAATCCACCTACAAGGGATCCCGTGTTTGTGCCACTTGCGCAATCAGGCTGGGTTATCACAAGTCCCCATGATGGGTTGGAGACCCCTATCCTTGATACCACAGTATCAATACAGCCTCCAAAGGTTTGAATAAGTTGTACATCTGTCCAGCTTAATGTTGGACTGGCGACCACCGTTAAAGTGTTGGTACTGTTCAAAATGCCTGGAGGAGACCAGTTATAGGTAAACGGTCCAGCCGTCCCTTGTAAAATCACACTCTCTCCTGCACAAACAATTGTATCCCCTGGGGTAACCGTCACAGGCAATGAGTCAAACAGGGTTAAACTTGCACTGTCAAAGGGAATACCACTGCATTGAGATAAACTGTAGATGGTTACCGTCTCAAAGCCTTCTTGAATACCATCAGAAATGGGACTAATGGTCACGGTGTCAAATTGCTGTCCAGGGGAGAAAAATATCGTATCATTAATCGAAGTGTAATCAATTCCATTTGTAGCACTTCCTTGAATATCAATGGGAAGCTCATAGAATTGATTGATGTCTCCCGTACGCTCAAAGATAAATTGACCACTAACGCAGCCCTCAACGGCAAAATCAACCAGGTCACTTACTACCGAGCTTGCGGCAATAACAACTTGATTTGAAGAAAAACTTCCTGCTTTCAGGAAGACTCCAGAATCAAAAATTCGATCAAGAAAAAAACTTTCACTTCCATCTCCAATAGCCAGTTTCATTGTATAGGTGGAGCACGCCACTGTCGGGACAACGGCTTGCAGAAGTGAAGTATTTCCTGAGTATACTACTCCTGGAATCACGCCATCATAAAAGGCGGTATTATTGAGTTGACAAGGTACAGTTGAAAAGAGATCATCCGATATACCATCATTTACTGTGTTGATAGAGACAGGTGTACTTGTGCCGGGGATTAATGCAACATTCTGCTCTACATAGTTTCCTCCAGCAGGATTAGCTCCACTTACGTAAAATCCAAAAACGTCATTAAAGTTAGAACAGACATAGTTGTCATATTCTTCGGATCCAAAGCGATAATCAAACTTTAATGTATCCCCAAATACGGTGATATCAAATACTAAGACACAAGCATCGGTTGACACGAGTGTGGGGCTATTCAAGGCCAAAGAAGCATCTAAGGAGGGGTCTCCAAACAAGCCGTTATCAACGCTCGCTTGCGGATTAAAGAAGACATCATTGTTTTGGTTGACGTCTAGCGCACTACCCGAAGTCAATAAGACACCGTCAGTTATACCTAGACCTGCCGGAGCGGAGGTGAACTGCGCGTAGGCATTGTTTGCACAATTAAGTGTAGCATTGCTGATGGTAACCCCTTGACCCGCCAAAGCCTGTGCTAACGTTGATGCATTTACATTAGCTGGATTTTCAAAGGTGAATTGGCCTACACTAATGAAAGGACTAATAGAAAACACCAATAGACAAAGCAGTAAACGATGAAGTATGTGATTTTTCATAGCATCTCTGATAAAAGATACTACAAATAAAAATGCTAGAGTCCGAAAGAAGTTAAAACTTGTGGTATCCATTGTTGGATGCGCTCCTCTGTCAGATCATCTTGATTATCTATATCTAAGCAAAGCCCCACAAATTGATCTTCTCTTTGTGCTTTGGAAAAGTCGTGTTCATAGTCTACAGCAGAGGTAAATCCATGGAGTTTACCTCCTTGCTTCTCGGCCATATCTGCATAAACACCAATGGCATCACAAAAGTAGGCAGCATAGCCATATTGATCTCCAAGTCCGAAGAAGGCGAGATGTTTTCCTGAAAAGTTAATGGATTCAAATTCAGGAAGGAACTCTTCCCAATCGCCTTGCAATTCCCCATCATACCACGTAGGCTGGCCAATGATGAGATAATCATATTTGAGCATGTCTGCTGCCTTTTGTTGGTAGATCTCGATAAGGTCTACTTCAACATCCGGCTTAAGTTCTTGAATAAGAGCTTTGATTTTTTCAGCTACTTGTTCCGTATTGCCCGTATCCGTCCCGTAAAACAAACCAATGGATGCCATAGAAATTTTCTTATCTCTTTTCGGTTCGAAGGTACGCCTTTATAGCTGTTTTATCCTTGAGAATAGCGGTGGCCTTTTGTAAAATATCATCGCTTTGATTATATACTTTAAAGTAGGCATCTGGAGTAAAGAGAGAACGCGCCAAGATGGCTTTGAATTGCAAATGAATCCATTCCATGGAAGATTTCATTTCAGTCTTATTCAGGGAGTCAATCTCCTCGTAACAATAGGCTATAAATTTCTCGAACATGCTATCTGTTGTATCAAACTCACTTAGATATAAATCCACATCCGGATAACGCACCAAAAGATCATTCCTTTTTTCATCAATGTATGAGTAGATAAACTCCTGGAATAGTCCCTCGCGTCTTATCTGTCCTAAAGCTTTTGAACCACCTGATGTATCTAAAGCAACCCAAACATCTGGCATGATACCTCCGCCCCCGTAAACTGTTCGTCCTCCAGCAGTGATATATTTTAGGCTGTCGGGAAGTTCCATGGCAAAACTCGAATCAGTTAACTCTCCTGAATCAAGGCGACGTTCAATTTCCGACCTATAGGCTTCAACACCATCTTCATAAGGACGTTGAATAAATCGTCCACTCGGGGTGTAATAGCGGGCAACCGTCAATCGAATCATAGAACCATCTGGTAAGTTATATCCTCTTTGTACAAGGCCTTTCCCAAAAGTCCGACGACCAATTACTAGGCCTCTATCATGGTCTTGCACAGCACCTGATACAATCTCACTAGCACTTGCAGAATACTGGTTTACCAATACCACTAGGCTACCTTTTTTAAATCTTCCTTCTTTGGTGGTGGTGTATTCACTTCTTCGACTTTGGTCTCCTTCAGTGTAGGTCACGAGATGCCCCGCTCCAAAAAACTGATTGACGACATCAACCGCAGCATTTAGATAACCTCCAGAGTTATTTTGAAGATCTAATACAAGATTTTTCATGCCTTCTTTGTCGAGCTTTTTTAGGGCTTCGTCAACTTCATTAGAAGTCGTTGCGGAGAATTTAACCAGTTTGATGTAGCCTGTTTTTTGATCAAGCATGTAGGCCGCTTCGACAGAATTAAGTGGAATCTTGTCTCGTGTTATGCTGAATGGAATAAGCGTTTTGCTCTTTCCACGTTTTATATCGACGACCACTTTTGTTCCTTTAGGACCCCGTAGTAAATCAATTATACCACGATTGTTAATGCCTACTCCGGCAATGGTATCTCCATCTACTCGAATAATTTTGTCTCCCGGAAGAATTCCGACGGCTTCAGAAGGCCCTCCAAAAATCGTCTCCACAATAAACAACGTATCCTGTAAAAGATTAAAGCGCACTCCAATGCCTTCAAAGTTGCCGATTAAGGGTTCATTCATCGCCTGGACATCCTTGGCTGCCGTATAGCTGCTGTGAGGGTCTAACTCCTTAAGAAAGGCTCGTATAGCTTTTTCAACTATGGCGCTGTCTGCCATTTCTTCTACATAGAATCTATCTACGTAGTTAAAGAAGGATTGAATTTTGTTACTCTCTGTTTGGGATAGTTGAGCTGTGGCCACCATGGGAACCAACAAAACGAAAAGTAAAAAACGTAGTAGCATAAGTTAATATTTACAAGCTAGGCCGATTAAACGGATAAATTAAAATCTCGTAAAGCATCGTTTAAGGATGTTTTTTTGTCTGTGGACGCTTTGCGTTGACCTATAATTAACGCACAAGGTATGCCAAAGTTGCCTGAAGGAAATGTTTTGGTGGTAGTGCCTGGAATAACGACAGATTTCGGCGGTATAAATCCTTTATATTCTATGGGTTTTTCACCACTGACATCGATGATTTTTGTGCTTCCTGTTATGGTCACGTTAGCTCCAATAACAGCCTCTTCTCCAATACGGACACCCTCCACCAGAATGGCGCGTGATCCAATAAAAGCGTGATCTTCTACAATAACGGGTTGTGCTTGAAGAGGTTCCAGTACTCCTCCAATTCCAACGCCTCCACTAAGATGCACATGGCGACCAATTTGGGCACAGGATCCTACAGTAGCCCAAGTATCGACCATGGAGTTCGCCCCCACATAAGCTCCAATATTGACATAGCTCGGCATCATAACCACACCTGGTTCAAGATGGCTTCCATATCGGGCAAGGGCCTGCGGTACCACGCGAACTTGCTGTTTGGCAAAATCCTTTTTAAGTGGAATCTTATCATGAAATTCAAAGGGACCATGTTCAATAGTTTCCATTTTCTTTAAAGGGAAGTAGAGAATCACAGCCTTTTTTAACCAGGTATGCACTTGCCATTGATCGCCTTCTTTTGTGCAAATTCTCAATCTTCCTTTATCGAGTTCTTCAATAACATGTTCAATGGCATCCACCGTGGATGAGTCTTCAAGAAGATTCCGATCTTCCCAAGCAGATTCAATGAGTTGTTGTGCGTTTTTCATAGTATTTTTCGATCGTAAAGTTACTTTTTACAAGTCTAGCTTTTATTTACATAATAACGTTGTATCTTTGCCGTCCCATCAAGGGATATGACTCGGTAGCTCAGCTGGTAGAGCAATACACTTTTAATGTATGGGTCCTGGGTTCGAACCCCAGCCGAGTCACTTTCTTTTTTCCTTTCATTTTTGATTTAACTTCTTTGAACAAGGCTAGATTCTAGTGCTTCTTTCTGAAGTTCGCTGCTCTTGGAAACGGTCTTGTATTCCTCTTTTAATCGCTGTATAATCGTGCTGACAGACTCAATGGATTTTGTGTATTCTATACTTGGTCCTGCGCACCATACAGTCTTATACGTTGCACTAAAAGCAGCTTTTTCGACCGATTTCATTCCCTTGGAATAGGTTAGCATTTTGACATATTTTTTAAGTCGTTTGTTTTTGGATAACATGCGTTCAAAGGCATTTTGCTTAGTACCGATTTTTTGGACGTAAGGGGTATTAATCACCGTACAGGGTGTCCCGGATATTTTGGTAGTCAATACGATGTCTTTAGCCCCGTAATCTACACATGCTTGTTTGTACTCTTGTGATACCGGGGCTTCGGTAGTTGCTATAAATGGCGAGCCCATAGAAACACCGACAGCGCCATCTCCATGAATTCTTGCCCAGATTCCAGCCCCATTTCCAACACCACCTGCAGATATTATAGGTAGGTCGCAAGCCTCTTGCAATTTGGGAATGAGCTCTTTGGACAACATGGGTCCTGCATGCCCACCGGCTTCTTTATTTACTGCGATTAAGGCATCGCAACCAAGATCTTCTACTTTACGCGCATAATCTGCATTTACGACATCACAAAACACTTTTATTCCTAGGGGTTTACAAACCTCAATCACCTCTTTGGGTGAACCAAGGGAGGTTATGATGTAATCAACACCAAGGTCGGCGCAGGTCGCAAGCTGTCGTTTGTAGTGAATATTGGATTTGTTGACGATGAGATTAATTCCTATGGGACCTTTTGCATTTTTACGGATTGTGGCAACTGCTGCACGCATATCGTCATCGTTTCTCCAGTTAA
>Ga0163109_10002508_pt1 | contig 14301 bp, 21 predicted proteins | sample CRUFie1St13metaG_FD_108704 | JGI IMG/M metagenome (GOLD analysis project Ga0163109, IMG submission 108704) | Marine microbial communities from the Costa Rica Dome - CRUD Field 142mm St13 metaG | ecosystem: Environmental > Aquatic > Marine > Oceanic > Photic zone | place: Costa Rica: the Eastern... | reverse complement strand
ATTGTGGACTTCTCGTGCGATAAAGCATTCTTCCAAACCATATCGTTCTTCGATCTTATTGAACAGATGAAATCCTAAATGATATGGATTAATGCGACCTACGTGAGGTCTAACCACTTGATTATGAGATTTTAAGAACGGAAGATGAAGTCCTTGTGGCAATTCCAATTCATGAAGAATCTTGTAATGCCAGAAACATGCCCAACCTTCGTTCATTGTCTTGGTTCTGATCTGCGGCATGAAATAATATGCTTCGTCTCGTACGATTTCCATAACATCTCTTTCCCAATCTTCCTTATGTTCGCCATAAGCCGCACAGAAGCCGAGTAAGTCATATTCTGGCCTGTAAGGAAGATCTCTTGCGTCAACTTTATTCTTTTTCACTTTATCCAAATTATTTAGTCGATACTGTTCGTATTCTTCCGGGAGATCAGGTATATCCATTGGGTATCGTGGCACTTGGTATGAAATCGCGTGACATGCATCAATTAACTCTTCCACTTTTTCAATTCCGATATGTGGATCTTCACAATATGCTTGAATACGTTTCTTTGCGTTCCTCATCCGAGGAACAACTGTATCTGCGCGTGTATACCCGAAGTTTCTGTTCTGCTTGAAGAAATCGCTATGACCGACGCAGTGTGCCATGATTAGAATCTGCAAGTACAGTGGATTCTCCAACATTAGATACGAAATACACGGATCAGAATTGATAATCAACTCGTAAGGTAATCCCGTCATCCCGTGTTGGTACTGAGAATGTTGCTGTTCAAAGGATTTACCGTATGACCAATGACCGTAGTGTGTAGGCATGCCGTGATACGACATATTTCCAAGCATCTCAAAGTAATCACATGTTTCGTATGTGATAGGATACCAATCGAGACCGTGTTTCTTTGCTATCTCACAGATACGATCATCCCAATCTTGTAGATCTTGTAAGTTCCAATCACTCATTATTAACTCCTGAAAAACTCTCTAAATACTTTCCACACATCATCTTTTCGATATATGCGACCAATCTTAAACTTTTCATCTTCGTATGGCTCGTAAGCTTCAGACAGTGTTGTGCCGTTACCCCATTTTATTCTTTCATCTTCTGGTGTGATTTCGCAATAGCCGTAAAATTGACACATCTGCTTTAAGATTTCGTTAGCTTGCGTTGTCTTGGCCATGTCTTCACCCCAGTTGTCGCCATCCGAGCAATGAAAGGCGTATAAGTTCCACGATCGTGGGTTATATCGTTTGTTCGCTTGTTCGATCACATATTCAATACAAGGCGACACCATCGTGCCTCCACCGGTACCTCTCCCGAAGAATTTATCTTCATCCACTTCGTAAGGTCTAGTATCGTGTGCAACGAACACAATTTCAGTCTTTTCGTATTTGGAACGAATGAAATGATACAGCAAGAAGAAGAAAGATCTTGCTAAGTACTTCTTATCAGTTGTCATTGATCCTGATACGTCCATCATAAAGAAGATACACGCGTTCGTGGCAGCCTTTTGAGTCACAGTAATGTGCTTGTATCGTAAATCTTGTTCGATAAACGGAAATACCTCTTCTCCCGTGTCAGGATCGACCTTTATATCGCCCATTTTCTTTGCAGCCATCTTCCGTTTGATTCGCTGTTTAGCACTTTCTTTCTTTGAAAGTCTAGGCCTGATCCCATCTGAACGATAGCCTTTTCGCTTGACCTTCTCAGATAAGATCTCTTTCATCTGTTTCTGTTCCATATCGGGTAACTCGAGGTCTTTGAAAAGATAGTAAGCTAACTCTTCAAGTGTCACTTCTACATCGTAGTATTCCTCACCGGGTTTATTCCCTGCTCTGTCGGGCTTTCCTTGACCTTTCTTTTGTTTCTGGCCAATCTTCTGGCCTCTCTTAACGTCTGCATCGCCACCTGAGCCGGATTGTTGAGTATTGTTAGATCCATATACGAACTTGTATTCCTTTATCCCTCGGACAGGAATACGAATCTTCTTCTTTCCATCTTGGCCGATGATTGACTCTTCAGCGACAATGTCATGAATACCTTCTCGAATAGCTTTTTCTATCTTCTCTTTATGCCTACCACGATCCTTTGCGCTTCTATCAGCGTTTGTTCTGTGGTGTGAAAATACTGATCCCATCTATTGCTCCTCTTTAGTGACATTTTACTCGACCTGTTGTCGATGTATACGATTAAATATTATCAAAAGCCCACTGCACGAATTGACGAAGATAAGGATAGCAATTATTAAGGGCATCATCTTTCGATAGCCAACGATAACCATTGTGCTCTAATTTACCACTGACAGGATTCACTCCGATTTTCACAGGCGTATCTAATGGGATTTGTGCCATCCACATAGTGAGGTACGAATCATTCACAGGACCAGCTGCAATTTCGTCATACTCAATTTGGATACCTGTTTCTTCGAACACTTCTCTTTTTGCGCCATCCCATGTTGATTCGTTATCATCGACACCACCTTTTGGAAGATCGTATATTGCGCCATGTTTTCTTTGATGTTTAGCATCACCAATAAGACCTAATATTTTTGGTTCGTCATTGTCGTAAGCCATTAAAATAATTCCAGCACCCATGTGTTCTCCTGTACGCATCCAAGCATATCGCTTGCGAGTTTCTAAATAGTTCAAGTTCCAATCGTGTACATACGCTTCTCTCTCGAAGGGTATTTCATAGTATGCACGTTTCCCATCTCGATACTTTAATAAATTAAAGAACCAAAATGCATAGTATAGTACCACGAAGCCAACAATGCCGGTTTCTATATACTGTTGCCAATGGATAGTTTCGTGATTCTTTGTCTCTTCAGACATTTCGCCTCTAGAGAATACAAGAGGCCCAATCGTAATCGCACCAATGTCGATAGGAGCGAGATATGAAAGCCATACTGGTATCTTACTATTTTCAAAAAACCAAGGACGAGAGCTTCGTAGCATTATAATCTCCGTTAAGTTACAGAGATAATTATCTTCATCGACCGTAATCGTCGGCTAATCTTACGACATCATCGAGCTCTATAGTGGAGCATTCGATAAGAATTACGTCCTGAGTGGCATCTGCACCAAATCTATGGATCGTCTTTGGTTCACAATGAAATATTTCACCTTCGTTTATAACGATAAAGTCATTATCATCGTCACTCTGCCAATTTAGTAAGATGCCAGAAATCACGTAAACTGTTTCTTCTTTGTTTTGATGATACTGTAAACTCAATCTTTGGCCGGCTCGTATGGTGATACGCTTCATAGCGTAATTACTTGTTAGAGAAAGTAGTTCCTCTTGACCCCAAGGTTTTGTTGTCGTCTTTACCTTCATTGTATCCCTCTGCCCATCCAGCTAATTCCGCAGCTTCTAAATTAAATCGATCTGCATTTTCGACCATTTCACTACTTGACCTAATTTTCTTGCCGCCAACTCCTGTGATGACTTCGCAACCCACTTGCTGACAGATTTCCCATTCAGGTATATTCGTAGCATCCGTTCTATCTCCGCCTTTGGTGAACCATTTAGGTCTAATTTTATGAATAGCTTTTACAACTGTAAAGTCATCATTCGTATAGAACCAAGGTAGTACGCAATCTACGCCTTTGATAGCATGTATAATTTCCATTCTATCTTCGAGAGACATAAAATTATAACCTTTCTTTGCTTTTAGAAAATCATCACAGTTGACCAAAACGGTGACAAGTGGTTTCGCAGCTGACGGGAACTTCTTTGCATCATTTGCCAATTTTACAGTGTCTTGGATGCAACGCAAGTGGCCGACATGTAGAGGATCAAAGCCTCCTGAAGTCATCATGATACTTTGGTGAAACTTGATCACGTCATGACAAATATCTCGCCATTCTAGAAATGAATTTATATCTTTGAAAATCATCTTATCTCCTTGCGAGTATTGCGTACTCTGTTAGTGGTTCTTTTTCATTGTCTCTATCGATACAGTGCCCTTTAGTTCGACCTGCTTTCGTATGAGCATTTTTAGTATGTAATTTTTTATACGTTACAATCGAAGATCTGTTAAATCCACCAGCTGTTATAACATCCTCGAGTTCACCGAGGGTAAGCAAACCCTTGTTAGAATACGAAAACATGAGATAGGGCGATTGAACCATCGAAAGGATCTTCTCAAACGATGGTATCACGATGGATTTATCGTTATATTCGAGATCTCCACAGTACCCCTCGAGCTCAACTCTTCTTTGTGCTCTTCCTGACACCTCTGGTTTATCGTTTCTAACGAGGTTATTCCACAAGTGGTAGAAAGAATCATATCTACAACCTCCTGTGCGTGATACTTTCTTGTTGTTCGTACCATACGGAGGATCGATGTAGGTTATATCTGTTTCTACTTTGTCGATGATGTCGTACATATCTTCGCAATGAATCACATGATTGAACTTGTGAGAGTCTTCGATTGGTGGCATCTCCAAATGGAGTTTACGTAACTTTCCTTTCTTCCAATCTTTGAAATAACCAGTCTGGTGACCCATCCAATTAGAAATTTTTGAAACACCGAGCATCAACGAAAGAAGGAGGACAGACTTTTCCACACTATCCTCTGGGAACAGTTTGTCTATCTGGGTTCTTATGCAGTCGATCTTTCTGGCGTTGTAGTCGACCCAAGGTTTAGGATACCCATCTGCTCCAATGGAACACCCGTTATTTTCTGGCGCGCCGTATGTGTTCGCATACCAACCATCAGTAGACGCCCAATAAGAGTCGGGCATTGCGTTTAATCCATCAATCACATATTGAAAGTATTGGAGGTTTTTTGTATTTTGTAAATACGCTTCTAGAATCACTTTCGTATATGCTTGTCTATCGTTAGCAACGATTTTGTATTTGTTTCGAAAATGATGCGATACCCTTCCTGAACCTGCGAAGGCATCGAAGAAAGAATGAATCTCTGTGTCACCCAGATAGTCTAACATTGAATTTTTTAAGAAGGGCAATAACTTACGTTTGGAACCCATATATGGAATAGTTTTCATTTAAGTGTCTCCTTAAAACCTTTTGGAAAGATGTCTTTATTTTTCGACCAGAACCTATCCCAATCCGCATCTAAGATATAAGTGACTGCTGTATCTGTGTCACTACGAACTGATCGTCCAACCGATTGTACAATTGTCTTTGCTGTTTGAAGAGGATACCACCACTTCCACTTGTGCATGCGTTTCTTTACGAGTTTGTCACCAAGATACGGATATGGAACTTTGCAAAGAATCTGGAACCTCGAGAGTTCGCCTTTCAAGTCAACTCCTTCCTGCATCGATGGAGATAGAAGCACTGTAGGCCTCGTGTCTGCCATGTGTATTTGTAATTTCTTCTCTCTATCTGCAGAAGTATGAGTGAGTAAACGCTTGGATCTAATATTTCGTTTGAGATATTGAGCTATCTTGTACGAATGGCAATGAATGATACCTTTCTCGTTTGGATGCGCGTCCAGAATCGCCTTTACTGCTTGTGCCATCTTTGGTAAACCTTGATCGATGTTCTTAAATGACATGGAAGCGATAGGAGATGCGATTATAGGGCGGTTCTCTACAGGAAACGGTGAAGGTATCGATATGAAAGCAACGTCGTTCACAGGCAAGCCTAGTGTTTCACAAAAGGCATCTTTGTTCATAATCGTGGCTGACATTAATAGAACCTTATCTGCACTTCGAAAGAGATACGAATTTGAGTAAGGACCAACGCAAATAGGTTTGAACTCATACTTCTTCGTATTCTTTACGTCTGTTTCGGTAATGTTCATCACCCAATTGTCTTTGTGGTAATGTGTGATAAATCGAGATAGCTTACAAATATGTTTGTCGAGTATCTCGTATTGAGATGAGACCTTTAGAAACTCTTTCATCTTCTTTTGAAGTGATAATTTTTCGATGATTTTCTTATAATGCGACACCACCGTATTTAATTTTGGCTTGTACACATCCACGATCCACTTAAACACCTGGTACTGTGTCGTTAGCTTCGGCACTTTAAGTTTCAGAACTTGATTGCAAAAGTGTTCTGATAGAACAATCTCGATAAAGTTGCCTAGTTCGACTTCCGTATTGTGGCATTCGTCCACTACCATCATCGTTCGAGGCGTAAGTTGTTGTGAATAGTATGTTTCCGCCAAGAAATACGAAAAGTTCGTAACACCATGATCACCATCCATAAAGTTTTGTTTCGCTTTGCGATACCGGCAACCAGTGCCTCCACAAGATTGTTTGAAACGATTATCTTGTGTGCATTCCATCTCTCGTCTGGCCATCGCACATGTCTTTGATTTGTAGTATTTACATTGGAAGTTCGTAGAAGATTGTAGGTTCAACATGCCTCTCTTCTTGAAATCACGCATGTATTGTTGTTGTAGAACCTTTTGGGTTGTTAGATAATACGTGCCCATGCCATTTACGTGTTGGTTATAGTATTGTGCGATGGTGAATCCAATCGCACTCTTACCGACGCCGGTTCCTGCTTCGATCACAACGAATCTTTTGTCTTGCTCTATGAAAGCATCGAGTGCAAATTCGATCGCTTGATCTTGTTCTGGTCGTGTTTGTGGATATGGAAAAAATTGTTTCCAATTGTGTGTCATGCGAATCTCCTATGTATAGTTCGTTCATTGTATTATACACGGAGATGTTATTATTTACACAAGCATTATGCTGAAGCAACTAGTATTTCTATATCTACATCTGCAGTATTTGCCATCACGTCAATTCTTGTGATGTCCTCTGCAGAGAAAGACGCAACTGCTGCAGCAGAATCGAAAACAGAAGACACGTCAGTAAGCATGAAAACATGGCCGGCAGCAAGAGTTAATTGAGCGTAGTGACTATTACCTTCTAAATGTAGGACTACATAGTTTTCTGTATCTAAATTAGTGATACGAAGATACTTGACATTCGCTGTGACAAACGTTCCATACGCTGCAGCACTTGACCCTGCGTAAACTTGCACTCCTGTTGTTGGCACTGTCATTATTCTTTTGGATATTTCGTTGACACCGGAGATAGACATCTTTTTCTTACTACCGTGCTCAGCTCCGTTGAGGGTTATACTTTCTGTTAGGGTTACAGTTAGAGTTGCGTTTGATAACGAAGAAGCCATGATTATTCCTCCCAAGGTATTTTTTCGACATAGTACGAAGGTAAGACTATGATTTGGTCACCAATAAGTATGTGATACACCCAGTCTTGATATGTAGACGGTGCCCAATACGAAAAATTATCTATTGTTACAACGATCCCAACCGAGTACCGATACCCCGAACCTCTTTCACGACACCAGCACAGTTCACCGACCCTGGCGGTTTTCTCCCAGAACGCAGCACTATTTCGCATACATGTTCAAGTCTTTCGATGTGTTCATAGGCATCCCAAGGATTAGGACCAACTGCACACACGCCATGCCCTGCTTGGCCGACGATGTCAAATTTAACTATGTTTGTTCCAGTAGTTTTCATTTGTGTCATCGCCTCAAACGTTGCAAATGCGAGCTCTGAAGAGGTGACAGGCAACACAGGAACACTTGGTCCTACACGAGTATATCGAGAGACTTCCGGAAACTCCTTTGCAATATACTGTAGATCCCATCCAGCATACATCGCTGCGATTATATTTGTAGGATGAAGATGTACGACTGATCTCGTGTATTTTGAATATCGCTGTAAAAGAAGATGCATATCTAATTCACCTGATGGATTCGCGCCATCTGGAAGTGTACAGCCGGCAGGTGTTATCGTGGCCTTAATCATGTGTTCTGGATGCAAGATAGTCTTACGCCACCCAGACGGTGTGATGTATAATGTGTCCTTTCCTGTCATTCGCAACGATACATTACCATCTCTCGTGGTTATCCAACCCTTTTCGTATGCTCTGCGCATCACATCGCCCATTGCTGTCAGCATTACCATTCCCTCCTATGAAAATGTTCATCATCCCAATGATCTAAGCATCTCCATTGTAATCGACTTTCGACTACTGTTTGGACTTTTCTTTCACCGCACTTACGGCATATCTTAATGCCTTCATTTGCGATGTTATTTACAGCATCTCTAATCGAATCTGGAACGTTTGCAACACCGTTTCCGTTCGTTGGTTCAAGATACACAACGAACATTCCAAATTTTTCTTTCATTTGAAAGATGGATAGTCCGTGATTTTCGGGTTCTGTATCATTCCACTCTTCTACAAGTTCGATAATCTCATCAATGAGATGCTCCCAGGCAGGTACGATACAAGGAGGATAGTGAAACAGATCCTCCTTTTCTTTATATTTCGTTTGCATGCGTTGACATATTGCATTAAAATTCTGTTGAAGTTCCGTCATCGTGTATTTCTCTTAGGTTGAAATATGGTGGTATGCTGACATGTGGCGAAGGAGTTCGTAAAACATGATACACTTTGTTTTCTACTAGTATATCGATCCAATCGTGTCTAGAATCAACTTGAGGATGGTGTTCTAGAACGATGCCAATGATCTCTTCATCGTATGAAGGCACTATAGCAACGCTTCCTCCTCCAGTATCTAGTCGGGTTCCTGCATTTACAGCAACGATCGAATTAATCTTTGGCCACTTATCATTCTGATTTATATTCTTCGGTGACATAAACACGCTCCAGCTTGGTTATATCATACCATTGAGGGCCTGTTTGTTCAAAATATACTAATGCTTGTTGGTCCTTAATTTCTAAAACTATAGATGGTTCAGTGAAATATCTCTTAAGTGTCGCTGCACCCTTTCCATCCCATCCGTATCTATTTGTGCCAATGACTAAGTCACCGACTTGTATCTGCTTCTTCGGGAAGATGCTCATCGCAGTAAGTTCCTAAGACGAGTGATTCGTCTATTCTTGATTTTGTAAAATTACCGGGAGCACCGCATACTTCGCACATTTTACATGATAGAGTTTCCGCAAGATGAATTGCGCCGAATACCTCTTCTGAGATCGTAGATTGCGAACCCATTGGATAGTGATGTACTACCAATCTTAAGCCACCATGTCTTTTTTCAATTGAATAAACTTGAATCTTTGTACCGTGCACGTTATTATGCCAATGTATATACTCCAACAAAGATTCAATTAAAGATTTCCACCCTATAGGTGGATCAAACTTATACAAATCTTCTAATTCATCTTCGTACTTGTCGATCAAAGCGTTCTTCCAATCCATTGTTGTCTCCCTTCAGGAGTTAATTATACCAGAGAATGAAATGGGCGTACGAAATTGCACGCCCAGATTAGATAATAATAAATTATAATTTATTATTCCACGACAAACTCGAACAGTTTCTTAGCATCGTCGATGACATCTTCGATTGCAATCTTCTTTGGTCGTTGTTTATTCGTTTCCCAATCTATAGCTTGGTTGTGTTTCCGAAGCTCAGAGGTAAATTTCACGAGTTCCATTTTTATTGCGATGGTATCGACTTCTTCTGGAGGCTGCACAAGCGTTGCTAATTGAGCCTTGAACTCTGGTGGGAGATCTTCGAGTGCTTGTGTAACCTCTTCTAACGTTGGGTATTTATCTGACATTGTCTCTCCTATTTGGTTTGGACGAACTTGTATAGCTTTTCTGCTTCTGCGATGATGTCTTCCGTTGTTGGCATCGATGGGTATGATACATTTGTATGATCAAAGTCTGGATTCTTTTGCAATGCGATGTGCGTATTCTCTCTAATTGTGTCATATTCTCGCTGAAATCGATACATTAGAATTTGTTCTGCTTGTTTCAAAAGCTGAGCTCGAAGCTCATAAGGTGTGGCACTCATTTTGTTTCTCCTGTGTTATGGGTGAGTGTTTATTCGTACCATCCACTTTAGCGGTACATTTATAATTATACTATCCAACAGTACTTTGTACACGAGAATTCTATTAGTCCCCGGTGGCAGGATTTCTAGAGTTTTATCTACGATGACACCGATTCTACCTTCGTAAGGATGGCCAGTAGCGAGCTGCACGAGTTCACCTATATTCAAAGAACTCTCCTAACAGATATTCTGACATCCACATAATATCTCCTTCATGTAGAACGATCCATCTCCAATCTTCCAAGTCATCTGATTGGCAGTCATTTTCGTCGTCACTTACATACAGCTTCCTTTCGATTAAGATACAAGGTCCATCACCCCAGAGCGGAAGAGCAAGTTGACCTGTTGCATTATTCGTACGAATCACTGGGAACATTATATCTCCTTGTTTCATACGACACCTACGTATTTAGAATGCAATTGTACATAAGAGTTGTTTGAAAAATACACGTGAACTTCATGTCCACTAGTAATTTTATTCAAACACACGACTAGGCCATATTTTGGTCGATGACTTAAAGGACCAAGATATTCGACTAAATCGCCTATTTTAATTTTCTTCTCCAACATTGCCATCTAGATACCTCTCAACAATTGTTATCTTCTGCTCCCCTACGAGCACTTCATAGAAATGCATAGTGGGACCATTATGAATAGGATCGAAGTCACACACTTCTGTTATGATTCCCACTTCCTGATGCAAGTGTTTGAATTGGTGGTGAAATCGTATCTTTACAAGCTGACCTTCTGAGTATTTCGGACAAGATTCTACAGGTTGATTCCGGACCATCGGTCTGTATCCCGTAATCTCCTGCTTTAATAAATCCTTCGTAATCGTTTCCCATGGGGTCACATTTGTCACCGATGAAATAGATTCTTTCAAAACCTTCAAAATTCTTGAAAACATACGATTTGTCCCACCCTGACGGGTAGATGTCGAAAGAAGTTTCCCCGCCTAATTTAATTACTGTCTTTGAATGAAACATCGGTCGGGTTTTCATTTGATTCATGAAATTAAGCCGAAGATCGAAAGCATAGTCGAGTCCAATAAATCTCTTTCTCATTTTATCAGATGCATCTCTTCCGATAGGACACCAATTTATCGCGCTACCTCGAAAGTCCATAATTTTATCAGGCACACGAATATACTTTCCACCGAGCGACAATCGCATTCTCTTATCTGCTCCCTTTATGTCGTGTAGTAACCATCGCCAATCAAAATCGCTGTATTCATTTCGCATGTCAAGGCCTTGTGTGCCGTTGACTGGAAACTTATGCACCATCTTACAATCTTTTTGCCACTTATCCCAAGGCTCGAGCTGTTCGTTCATATAATCTATTCCAGAACCAGAAACTATCCCTAATTCGAACCCATCGGCAATCATCGAATTAAGCTGTACAATCATTTCAGTCTCAATCTGTTTTCTCGGCGGTGTAATAGTACCATCCATATCTAGTAGAATAACTTTTTTCATCAGCTCCTCCTACACGTATCATACTTAATTTTGTACGGTTGTTCAAAACACATAGGGGAGATACGATGTGGGGAAAATACTAAAGCTTGTAGGATTGATTTCTATATTCGCGTTTGTTGTCGGTTGTTGCGCGAAGAAAGTTCCGTCTATTAAAATGGAAAGAGATATACCGATAAATCCAGCTAGTGTGCTTTTCATTGGAGGAGGCAACATGCTGACAGAAGAAACTGTTTCAGGAAGCGCTATTGTCGTAGAATCTAATGAAGAGTGGTCTTGGGCTATTTCGGCTGGTCATGTATGTTATCCTGAGCCCAGTGATCACTTAGTGATGATGACAGAAATATGGCTTATGTTTGGGTTCGATTTTCACGGACAGTATGAGCCAATATTTATGGTGGCACTAGACCAAGTAAACGATGTGTGCGTGTTTAGAGTCCCTTTAGGAAACTTGCCGGCCGTGCCTTTGGCATCGAAAATGCCGAATATAGGCGAAAAAGTTTGGTTGGGCGCATATCCTTTGGGAGTATATAACCCAGGACATGTTCCTTTCTTCGAAGGATACTATGCTGGCCTCTTAGAGGGCAGAGCTTCCTATACGATTCCCGTAACTGGCGGTGCTTCGGGTGGTGGTGTTGTCAATAAAGATGGCGAACTTATCGGCGTTATTTCTATGGCAATCGACGGATTTGAGAATATAACTTTAGTGCCAAAATTGGAAAACGTCCAAACTCTGTTGGACGTTGCAAAGAAGAACCCTGAAAGGCTTACGATTATTCGTTAGTAATTCGGGTTTGCTCCATCGTATTCCTGCTTTCGCACAATTGCTCGAATGGCAGCCCATTCTTTCTTTTCCAATGCTCGAAAATCAGTATCATGTACAGGTATTGGGTATTCGTATCCCCAAGTGAAGCCTTTCTGTATCAATTCTGTGAGCTGTTCACCATACTGGCGTTGGGCTCGGTCAAAATCAGATGCATGTGGAAGTGACTTGAGGTATTTCAATATATCTCCAAGAACACGTCTAAAGCGATATGTTTGCTCTGATACTGGTTTGCGATCTTTACGATCTTTATGATTGCGATTTTTGCGGGACTTATTTGGATTTGTTCGGGTCATAAGACCTCCAAAGTAGAGTTAATGGATAGGGTGAATGTTATGATTTTATTGTATTCTAATTTTTAGCGTTGTTCAAGAATTTCTCTCCTTCAGGTGTTATACCATATCGTCCACCAAACATGTAAATAAAGCCGACATTCACTAAGTTGTTAGCTAGCTCCTGCCTAATTGTCGCAGAACACGGGAAACCGGTGATAGTAATCCACGTTTCATACGATATAGTTTCGAGCACTGATATAACTACACTAGCAGGAAATATCATGACTTCGGTTCTTTCATCTGGATGAGGAAGTCACGTCCTTTCTTTTCGAACTGGAGTTGGCCAGTAGGACAGATAACCCAGCCAAGCTTGGTGCGACAGATACCGGGATCGGGTGCGTAGCCATCGGTAAGGATGAGTGCACCATCGAACTTCTTGCCAGCCGGCGAATGAAGGTGCTTGGTGACACAGGAGAAGTCGGTACCACCGCATCTTGTTCGATGAAGTTGAATACGCTTGCCTTTACGTAGTTCACGTTCGGACTTGGTGTCGACCTCTGTATCGAAGTTGAAGAGGGTGAAGGTGACTCGCTTGGCAAGTCCATCCAACTCGGCCGCAAAAAGCGCAAGGTCACTATCGGATACCGAACCAGATTGGTCAAGATAAACGGCGATGTTGGCCTTGTAGTCACGGAATGCACCAGGGTGGATACCTGCGTACTTACGGTTGATACGACGGATAGAAGAAGCGCGATCTGCTCGACGAGACATGCCACAAAACCTTTTGAGAACTGCTTGCCAAGGGATTTCACGTGATACCATTTCTCGTAGCTTAGATTGCATTGATGCACCTACAGAACCCCAAGCATTTGAACCATCGCATTTTTCGACTGCCTTGCGAAGCGCTTCTTGGACTTCGCCATTGAGTTGGTCACGTTGTTCATCTGTCATTTCGCCCCAACCATCATGGTCGTCAGCGTTGCCAGGAACGAGTGTGACAGGATTGCCGTCTTGATCTACAAGGTTACCATTCTCGTCGATTTGGACATCACCATCTGCAAGTGCTTGTTCGAGGCTTTTACCTTGCATCTTGTCTTGTGATTCGATTGCTTCGCTAACTTCGGGGTCGTCCATAAGTTGTTGGAAGTACCATTCTGAAGTTTGCTCTTTGGGAAAGGATGCAATCTTCGCACTTACCTTCGCATAACGATCAGCGGCTTGTTGGCCCATCTGTTCGATTTGTTCCGGAGTGAGAGGCTCAAAAGCCTTACCGGGAATGAGACCGCCTTCAGGCAACTCTTTCTCATCGATGAGCGAGTTGATAGCGAGGTCGGTAGCGTAGTTCCACACGATGTGTGGCTCTTGCTTACGATTTGTCGTGTGTTCAAAGATGATGTGATAAGCTTCGTGCTTGAGGAGACCTTTGATGGTTTCGGGATTGAGACCTGCGAGGAACTTACGATTCCAAACGAGGTGAAGTTCACCGTCTTTAGTGTACACACCGGCGGTTGGCACCTGCGTGGTTTCACGTTTTTTGATAATTCGCAGAATAGTGGCGAAGAACGGCTCGTCCCACATCAATCGGATGAGGTGTGGGGAAAGATCGAATGCGTCGATTGTTGATTGGTCTACGTTTTCCGCGATGAGAGCGTCGTTAGATGTGGTAGTTTGTTTTGGCATGAAAGCTCCTGAGTGAGTGATTGATTATGTATATAATTTAACTGGCTATGCAAGAGTTTTGTACAAGTGTGCTCATTTTTATCAAGTATTTTTGCTCGCCTTGAAGATATTTCGCCCATGCCATCATCCCATAGGACTACGAGTGTTTTCTCGTCTGGTACGTCAAAATCAAGGACATCAATAACTATTGCAATTTTATCTTCTTTTGGAGGATAACGATTGCCGCGGGTGAT